>Ga0208375_1001796_pt1 | contig 22275 bp, 24 predicted proteins | sample RifOxyD1_FD_184038 | JGI IMG/M metagenome (GOLD analysis project Ga0208375, IMG submission 184038) | Soil microbial communities from Rifle, Colorado - Rifle Oxygen_injection D1 (SPAdes) | ecosystem: Environmental > Terrestrial > Deep subsurface > Rock core/Sediment | place: Rifle, Colorado... | reverse complement strand
AAACATGGTCTGAAATATCGTGCCGTCTGTGTGCTGGAAGAGTCATGACATCCCACTTAAGAGGTTTGATAAGTGGGGCATGACAGCATTTTATCGAATTGTCAATCTCGTGACCACACTATCTACGGGAGCAAAAAAAATAATCTGGTACTCAACAATTGTCAGCTCCCTTTTGGGTGGCGAAATCGAGATTAGCAATTCTAGTATAAAGGCAAATTTCAAAGGTCTCCCTCCAGTCGTCTTCGAGCAAGTCATGGAGATTGCAAAAGAGCGCCTAAGGATTCATGGGGGGGAAGAGATGCAGAGAAGATTGCAACTGCAATTTCCCAACAATGATCTTGCAGTTATAACAGCAAAGGTCTCTCATGCCACCCAGTCCCATTAACTTGATCCAATACACCCTCCCAAAAACCCCGCCAGCCGTTCCAAGCGGGGGAGTTGGGTTTTGATCCGCTTTTGGATCTCGGTGATCGCCGGGGGCAGGGACTCCAGGAAGCCCGGTTTGCCTTTGACTTGGCCCAAGTAGCCATAGCTGCCCAAAGAGCGAGGGCGACGCAGCAGAAGGACCTGGTAGAAGTTGACTTCAAACTGTTCTGCCGAGGGCGCTACCAGGATAACATTCTGGTTAAACGCCTGTGGTGGACCGTGAAATACCAGGATCTATACCTGCAAGCTTTTGAAGGCGGGGCAGACCTGGGCAGGGAACTGAAATCTTGGTTCGAGTTCTACAACTCTGAGCGGCCACACCAAGCCCACGGGGGTAGGACGAAGTGCTGGCCGCCCGTGAGGCGCTCTCGGGCGGCCTCACCAAGCCCACGGGGGAGGACACCGGGTCAAGTGTACGGAGAACCTCTCAGGATTAAAGAAGCCGCTTGAGGCTTCGACAGATTAAACCGGACCAAAGCTTAAACCCGGTCTCAAGTTGTCCAACCAAACCCGGCCACCTCACATCGACTGGTACAGTCCGTTATGGCTCGCTAAAGCGAGCAACACCTTCCGTCGCCATAGCGACAATAGCCTGGAAACTATCCCCTAGCATGGACACGGCCTTGGCAACGGAGGTCTTGAAGGAGGCTTTAGAGCGGCCAGAGATATTCAACTCCGACCAAGGCTCCCAATACCCCAACCAAGAGCATACAGAGCTGTTAAAAGACCAGGGGATCACGATCTCGATGAACGGGAAGGGTCGATCCATCAACAACATCGCTATCGAAAGGTTCTTTAGAACCTTTAAGTGCGAGGAGGTCTACATCAACGACTGTCAGAACATTGCGGGCTTACGGGCAGGTATCGCCCGCTACATGGACTTTTACAACTTCAACCGATTCCACTCGGTGCGGGGCTACAAAAAACCGATGGAAGTCTATCGAACAACAAGGCTGAAGGTAGCCTAAAAAAAGGAGTGTTCAGGAAGATCGTCCAACCAAAAAGTTGTCTGGACAGTTGGGTCCACGGTAGCGGCGGTTCTTAAAACTCTTCGAGGAACTGAGCTGAAGGGTACCAAGGGCCGTAGCCGGGAGCCCGATGGGGCACCTCGGCTCTATCTTAAAAAACCGCAAAAGGTGTCTAAAACACAGAGTCCACTTCAAACCTCAGGGGTCATCTTTTCTTTTCTTGACGAAGAACTAGTATTCAATTTATCAATTGAACACAAGATAGCTGTCTTTTTTACCTCTCCCTTGGAGCTGCCCATGAACATCCTTTTGATCCTCAACGATGCCCCCTATGGCGGCGAACGGACCTACAACGGGCTGCGGCTGGCGCTTTCCCTGCAAAAGGAGAAGGCCCAGGTTCGGGTCTTTCTCTTGGGGGATTCGGTCACGGCGGCTCTGGCCGGGCAAAAACCCCCGGTTGGCTACTACCAGATCGGCAACATGATTGAGGGCCTGCTTCGTCAGGGGGCCGAGGTGGAGCTTTGTACCACCTGCGCCCAGGCCAGAGGCATCGCCGACCTGCCCCGGATTGAGGGCACCCCCTTGAGCACCTTGGCCCGGCTGACCGAATGGACCTTGAACGCTGACAAAGTACTCGTGTTTTAAACCTCACCACCACACCCACCCATGAACGACTGGATCTTGGCTCACGAAACCCCCATCCGCCTGGGCTTCTTTTTTGGCTTGCTGGCCCTTTTTGCTCTTTGGGAGGCCTTGGCCCCACGCCGGGAACGCCGCTTGCCCCGGCTGCTGCATTGGTACAGCAACCTGGGGATCGTTTTTCTCAACAGTTTCCTGGGGCGGATACTCATGCCCATCCTGCCCATGGCCCTGGCCGCCCTGGCGGTGGAGCAGGGTTGGGGTCTTTTTAACTTGTTGGTCTTCCCGGAGCCCTTGCCTCTGATTCTCTCGGTGGTACTTTTGGATTTTTTCATCTACCTCCAGCACGTCATGGTCCACGCATTGCCGCTCCTGTGGCGGCTGCACCGGATGCACCACTCCGACCTGGATTATGACGTGACCACCGGAGCTAGGTTCCACCCCTTGGAGATCCTGGTTTCCCTTTGGATCAAATTGGCCCTAATCCTGGTGTTGGGGCCACCGGTCCTGGCGGTCTTGGTCTTTGAAGTGGTCCTCAACGGCATGGCCATGTTCAACCACTCCAACCTCAAGCTGCCCCTGGGGTTGGACCGCTGGCTGCGCCTCTTGGTAGTCACCCCGGACATGCACCGGGTCCACCATTCCACTAATCCCAGGGAGGCAAACCGCAACTTTGGCTTCAACCTGCCCTGGTGGGACCGGCTCTTTGGCACCTACAAGGACCAGCCGGCTTTTGGGCACGAGGCAATGGAGATCGGGATTGATCTGTTTCGAGAGCCTAGGGACCAACACCTGCACCAGATGTTGATCCAGCCCTTCCGTCCCGAAGCCCGGACTTACGGCTTTAACGACCTTTCCGAGAAAGAGAGATGAAAATCCGCTACCGTTGGACCTTGGGCCTTTTGCTCGGGGTCGGAGTACTCTTGGTTTATCCCTACCGCCACCAACTCTCGGCTCAAGCCTTGAGCGAGTGGGTGGAGGGTCTAGGACTCTTGGGACCGCTCGCTTTTGTGGCCCTTTATGCCCTTGGCACCCTCCTGTTCCTGCCCGGTGCACTCTTGACCTTAACCGGTGGGGCGGTCTTCGGGCTTTGGACCGGGACCCTTTACAACCTCGCCGGAGCCACCTTGGGGGCAGGGCTTTCTTTCCTGAGCGCCCGTTACCTTCTGGGGCCTTGGGTGGAAGCCAAAGTCTCGGGGCGATTGGCCCAACTCAAGACCGGGGTGGAGCGGGAAGATTGGCGCTTTGTCGCCTTTGTGAGGCTGGTTCCGCTCTTTCCCTTTAATCTGCTCAACTACGCCCTGGGTCTAACCCGAATCGGGTTTTGGCGATACCTGGGGGTGAGCTTTTTGACCATGGCCCCAGGTGCAACGGTTTACACCTATCTGGGAGTGGTGGGCAAAGAAGCGATGGCTGGTGAGGGCGGCTTGGCCCATTGGGCACCCCAAGGGCTGCTGGCCCTCGGGCTCTTGGTGCTGGTGGCCTACCTGCCACGGTTGTATTTTTTAAACCGTTCCAAAAAGGGAACGCTCCCGTCCGCCCCGTTGCCCGCCTCCCTCACCCCCTTGATCCCCCTGGAGGAATTCCGCAACCGGTTCCAGCTGGGACAAGCTCTGCTCTTGGACTTGAGGGAGACCAAGGATTTTTTGGCCGGCCACATCACCGATGCCACCAGCCTGCCCTTGGACCAACTTCAGGCTGCAAAAAATGACCTCCTGCCCTGGAAACAAAGGCCAGTCTTTCTGGTTTGCACCACCTCGGTCCGTTCCCAGAAAGCCTTTGCCCAACTCTCTCTGGCCGGATTTGAGCAATTGGCGATCCTAGAAGGGGGGATGAAGGGCTGGGTGGAGGCTGGCTTCCCGACCCAAGACGAAACCAAGACCCCTTGAGGGGTCGTTCCGAAGGACCGGCAGATGAAAAAAACGCTCTGGATTCTGGTTGTTCTAGCTTTGCTTGCCTTTCTGGGTTGGCGATTCCTGCGTCCCATGAACATCTTTGAGGTGGGCGACCGCTTTGCAAAACCGCTCAAAATGGAGTTGCCGCCAGGGCTGGTCTCTCTCAAGGCCAAGGATTGCGGGGACTGCCATGCCGAGATCTACACCGAGTGGAAGGAAAGTATGCACGCCAAGGCCTGGACCGACCCTTATTACCAAGTGGACCTCCGGTTTGACGGCAACCAACAGATCTGCCTGAACTGCCACATCCCCTTGGAGAATCAGCAAGAGAACTTAGTCTTGGGTTTTCGGGATGCAGAACGGTTTGACCCGATCCTAGCCCCCAACCCCAACTTTGACCTAGAGCTGCAACAAGAGGGGGTGACCTGCGCCGTCTGCCACGTCAAGGAGGGCCAGATCATTGGCCCCCAGGGTAACACATTAGCCCCCCACCCAACGACCCGAGACCCGGAGATGGCCAAAGGCATGACCGCCTGTGCCCAATGCCATGTGGTCGCCAACCATCGGTGGGATGTTTTTTACAAAATTCCTCCCTGTGGCACCGTGGCGGAAATCAAGGCCGGGGGGCAGGAAGAGGACTGTGTGGGTTGCCACCTGCCCAAGGTTGAACGACCCTTGGTGGAAGGCTACCCCAGCCGTCCCTCGGGCCGACACCTCTTTAGAGGGGGACACCATCCCCCAACGGTAGCCCAAGCCTTAGCAGTCCAGGTTCGCCAACGCAAGGGCACTCAGGGCCTGGAAGTAGAGGTCACCCTGGAGAACCAAGGTGCTGCCCACGCCCTGCCCACCGGCACCCCGGACCGGCACTTGACCCTGCGGTTGCGGCTTTTAGGCCCCCAAGGGCAGATCGGACCAGAGGAAAGCTTTGTGCTCAAACGCTCGGTTCTTTGGCGGCCTTTCATCATCGATTGGAAGGATACAAGGTTGCTCAGGGGGCAACCCAAGAATTTTGTTTTCAAGGTTGATCAATCGGACTTAGCCCCCTACGATCAGCTGGAGGTCTTGGTCACCTACCACCTCTTGGACAAAGCCCGGAGGCAGCGGATTGGCTACCAAAACCAAGAGCCGATTTTTTACCCGATCTACCAAAAAATCTTCCCCCTTACCCCATGATGGCTGATTTTAAACACCTGCTGTATTCCCAATTTGCCAAAATCGCCAAGGCCCTCGCCCAAGCCCACCGGCTGGAGCTGTTGGACTATCTGGCCCAGCGGGAGCATAGCGTAGAATCTTTGGCCAAGGTTTCGGGGCTTTCTTATGCCAATTGTTCCCAGCATCTCCAGCAACTCAAGGCGGTTGGTCTGGTGACCAGTCGCAAGCGGGGACAGCACGTTTTTTACCGGATTGCCCATGATCTGGTTTTGGAGTCCCTGGAATCCCTCTCCAAGCTGGCCCGGCACAATTTGGCAGAGGTGGACCGGCTGATTGACCAGCATCTCAACGCCCGTGACAGCCTTGAACCCCTCTCCAGCGAGGAATTGGCAACAAGGCTTAAAGAAGACTCCGTTACCCTGATAGATGTCCGCCCTGCCGATGAATACGGGGCTGGACACATCGCCGGGGCGATCAATGTCACCCTGGAGCAACTGGCAGACTTTATTGCCCAGCATCAGGCAGGCAAGGAGGTCATCGCCTACTGCCGGGGGCCTTATTGCGTTCTTTCCTACGAAGCGGTCCAAAGGCTACGTGCCCAAGGGATCGCAAGCCACCGCTTGGCCGATGGCTACCCCGAATGGTATTTGGCGGGGCTACCGGTGGAAACCGATCAGGGTGAAAGGTGATGGCTACCCGGTACGACTACAACCTGATTGTCATCGGGGCTGGTGCAGCTGGCCTGACCGGCGCTTACCTAGCGGCGGCCAGCAAAGCTAAGGTGTTGCTGGTTGAGCGGCATAAAATGGGCGGAGACTGCTTAAATACTGGTTGCGTCCCCAGCAAAGCTCTGTTGCGTACCGGGAAGATCCTTTCCTACATTCGCCGGGCCAATGAGTTTGGATTGGCCGGAGCTACCGCACAGGTGGACTTTGCTTTGGTCATGGAGCGGGTGCAGGCGGTGATCCGTCAGGTCGCCCCGCATGACTCCATTGACCGTTATCAGTCCCTGGGCGTAGAGGTTCAAATTGGCGAAGCCCGATTGACAGGGCCTCATCAGGTAGAGGTGGGCGGCAGGACCTACAGCGCCAGAGCAATCCTGCTGGCCACCGGAGCCCGCCCCCTGGTCCCGCCCTTCAAGGGATTGGAACAAATTCCCTATTCCACCAGCGACAATCTGTGGGACCTACGGACCCAACCCAAAGAGTTGCTGGTCTTAGGTGGCGGCCCCATCGGCTGCGAACTGGCCCAAGCCTTTGGTCGCCTAGGTTCCCAGGTCAAGATCGTGAACTTAGCCGCTCACCTCTTGGACCGAGAAGACCCAGAGGTCGCCCAGCTGATTGAAAAACGGTTCCAACAAGAGGGGATAAAACTCTTTAACTCCCACAAGGCGTTGGAATTCGGCAGAGAGGAAGGGCGGCCCTATCTCTTGGCCCAAGGCCCGGTAGGGCCGGTAAAAATCGGTTTTGATCACGCCCTGATTGCGCTTGGTCGCCAGGCCAACAGTGAGATTCCAGGGGCCAAAGAATTGGGGATTCACCTACGAGGGAACGGCACGGTTGAGGCCAACCCATTTTTGCAAACCAACCTCCCCCATATCTTTGTGGCCGGGGACCTCACCGGTCCCTACCAGTTCACCCACACAGCGGGGCATCAGGCTTGGTACGCTGCGGTGAACGCTCTTTTCGACCCTTTTAAGAAATTTAAGGTCGATTACTCGGTGATCCCCTGGTGTACCTTCGTGGACCCGGAGGTGGCCCATGTTGGGCTCAATGAGACCGAGGCAAAACAGCAAGGCCTGGACTACCAAGTCACCCATTACCCCTTGGCCGATTTGGACCGAGCCATTGCCGATGCCGAGACCCAGGGCTTCGTCAAGGTCCTCACCCAAGGGAGCAAAGACCGTATTTTGGGGGTAACGATTGTGGGAAGCCATGCAGGCGACCTGATCGCCGAATTTGTGCTGGCCATGAAACAAGGGAGAGGGCTCAATCAAATTTTGGGAACCATTCACATTTACCCCACTTTGGCCGAAGCCAACAAGATGGCTGCCGGGGCCTGGAAAAGGACTCATCTGCCCAAAGGGCTCCTGGCTTTGGTCGAGCTTTTTCACCGTTGGCGCCGATCTTAGCCCCTCTTCTAAAACCAAAAACTCACCGCCATCCAAGGAAATCATGGATCAAGAAGCCAATGACCACCATGCCGAAGTCAAGGCCTATTACGGCGAAACCCTCCAGACCAGTCAGGACCTCAAGACCAACGCCTGTACCTGTGATGCCACCCCGCCCGGATACCTGCGCTCGGTGTTGGCGATGATCCACCCGGAGGTCAAGGCCAAGTATTACGGCTGCGGCCTAGTGATTCCCTTGCAGCTGGAGGGATTACGGGTCTTGGACCTAGGCTCTGGTTCAGGCCAGGATTGTTTTGTACTCTCCAAACTGATTGGGCCCCAGGGAAGGGTCTTTGGGGTGGACATGACCTTGGAGCAATTGGCGGTCGCCCGGGCGCATCAGGATTACCACCAGAAGCTGTTTGGCCACCTCGTTCCCAACCTAGAGTTCCTCCAAGGGGAGATTGAACGGTTGGGGGAATTAAACTTGGCCCCCCAGAGTTTTGACTTAGTGGTTTCCAACTGCGTGGTCAACTTGGCCAACGACAAGAGGAAGGTCTTCCAAGGAGTGTTTGACCTGCTTAAAGAAGGGGGGGAGTTTTACTTCTCTGATGTGTACTCAGACCGGCGTATCCCCAAGGACTTGAGTGAAGATCCGCTGCTCTATGGGGAATGCCTCTCCGGGGCCTTGTATTGGAACGATTTTATCGCCCTAGCCAAAGAGGTGGGCTTTTTGGACCCCCGGATCGTCTCTTTGGGGAAAATTGCCATCCACCAAGAGGAACTACAAGAGCGGCTGGGCGGAATCGGGTTCCACTCGGTGACGGTCCGGCTGATCAAGCTCAAAGGCCTAGAGCCCCAGTGTGAAGACTACGGCCAAGCCCTCATGTACAAGGGGACCCTACCCGAAGCGGCCCACCTCTTTGAGTTGGACCGGGGCCACCAGTTCCCCACCGGGCGGATCGAGCGGGTCTGCGGCAACAGCTATCGGATGCTCAAGGAAACAAGGTTTGCCAAACATTTTGAGTTCTTCGGTGACTTCAGTCGCCATTTTGGCCTCTTCCCCGGCTGCGGCTCTAGCTTGCCCTTTGAGGAAGGGGAAGCCCCCGGTTCCTGTTGCTGAACCAGTCATTGTTAGAGACACTAAACCGTAAAGAGAGAAGAGGCGTGAACTCAAAATGGTTGCCAGAGGTCCTAGGAGAATTTTTGGGCACCTTCCTCTTAGTCTTTTTGGGCTGTTCCACAGTGGCGGTGACGGTCCTCTTTGATGCCCATGTGGGGCTGATGCAGGTCGCCATCGGCTGGGGGCTGGCTGTGACTCTGGCCATCTACGCCAGCCGCCACCTCAGCTGCGCCCACCTCAACCCGGCGGTTTCGTTCGCCATGACGGTGGCCAAGCGCATGGGGTGGAGTCGGCTACCCGCCTACCTGTTGGGGCAGTTTTTGGGGGCCTTTGCCGCCGCTGCCTTGCTCTACCTGCTGTTCGGCTCCGCCATTGCCCAATTTGAGGCCCTGCACAACCTCACCAGAGGCACCGCCGCCTCCCATCGTACCGCCATGATCTTTGGGGAATTTTTCCCCAACCCCGGCCTACCGGCCTGGGTGCAGGTCAGCGAGGCTACCGCTTTTTTAGCCGAGGCGACCGGAACCGCGGTCTTGGTGCTCCTTATCTTCTCCCTGACCGAAAAATGTAATGTCGGTCGGCCTGACGAGGCCCTGAGCCCCCTCTTCATCGGGGCCTCTGTGACCTTAGTGATCGCCGTTTTGGCCCCCCTAACCCAAGCGGGCCTCAACCCGGCCAGAGATTTAAGCCCCCGTCTGTTCGCCGCCTGGGCCGGTTGGGGGAAAGCAGCCTTCCCTTCTCCGCCTTATAGCTTTTTAACCGTTTATGTCGCTGGGCCGATGTGTGGAGCAGTTTTGGCAGCCTTTGGGTTCACGAAAATTATAGAACCTTTGGTCCTGAAGAAAGAGAACGAAACTTGCTGTTGATGGGTTCTATTTTAACCGATTATCCAGATTTTGGGGTCCAATATACTTTGAAATGCCCCTCCAGGCCGAGACTCATTCAGGGCAGAGGAAGCCCAAAACCGCAATGGGTTGGGCGGCCCTAAGGCCGATCCAACCCACCCCATCTTGGCCCCCTCCGAACCAAGGTTGTCAAACCTTCTGGGGGCGGCGAGGTGTTTTTTGGCCCCCACTTAGGGCTAGCGTTTGAAAGAACAGTTGACCTCACTAGCCAAGAACATCTGGCAATCTCGGTCCCTTGGGCCCTCCGGCATGAGGCTTGCGCCAAAGGCATCTGCCTCTGGTGGTGCAAGTTCAATCCCGATCCGAGGGTTGCCCCATATGGGGGCTGATCGGAAGTCGCCACAATTTGTCGGTTCAAGCTGGTGAAGAGGGGCTGCAACTGTCATACCGCCTCCTCGGCCAAAGGGGGCTGGGACAATTGCACCACCTGACTCAAAACCTCATCCAAACTTAGGTGATCGCCCAGGTCCTTGCCATATTTAGCCAAGACCACCTTGCCAGAAGGGGCAATCAGAAAGTCTGCGGGCATTTGCGTGAACTCCCCTTCGATAGAGCCCGGCCAAAAGCCATTGGCCATAGCCTGCATCAAAGTTGGCATTTTAAAAACCATGCCGGAGAAAACCCCCCACCAGGAGGTTCCCAGGCTGAATTGCCTGTACAGGCTTTGGGCCGGATCGGAGACCAAGGGAAAGGAAAGGTTCCTGGCCCCCGCATGTTGCTTGATGGCCTCGGGGGGAGACTGAAAGATCCCGATCAGCTGGAGGTTTTGTTTTTTAAGTTCTTCAGCCCGCTGGCTCAGGTGGTGGACCCGGAGATTGCAAAAAGGACAGGAGGCGTACCGATAAAAGGACAACAACACCCATTGGCCCCGGTAACCGGCTAATTCCACTTGGTTGCCTTCGTGGTCCAAAGCCTGAAATTGGGGGGCGAGATCGCCTGCTTGTAACTTCATAGTCCTGCCTCTTGGTCAAGGGTTTGTAAAACTTCCAGTAACTTGGCTGGCTCCGTGCGTTTGCGGTAATCAGGCTCTACAAAGGCAAAACGGACCTTGCCTTGGCGATCGATCAGATAGGTTGCCGGGAAGGGGAGTTCCCAAGTCTGGTCGCCGTTGTGTCCAGGGACATCCAAACCAAAGGAGAGGTAAACTTCACGTAACGCTGGGTCCAGCCGATAGGTCAGCCCATAGGTGCGGGCCACCAGATTCCCTACATCGCTTAAGACCTCAAAATCCAAGGCCGCCTCTTCAGCCAATTTGGCGCTGCGCTCTGGCAGTTGGGGGGAAATGGCCACCAATTGGGCCCCAAAGGTTTTAAAACGGCCCTTGAATGCGTTAAGAGCCCGGATTTCCAGGTTGCAGTAGGGGCACCAAGCCCCCCGGTAAAAACTCAACACCAAAGGGCCCTTGACCAAGAGTTGGGCCAAACTGACCGGAGAGCCATGAACATTGGGAAGGGAAAAATCCGGAGCCTGATCCCCCAGGCCGATTGCGTTTGACTCAATCTTTTGGCTGGCCAACTCTTCTGCTTTTTGCTGCAAGAGCTTTTTGACCTCCTGGGGCATCATCGCCGCCATTTGCTCGTTTTTTTTGTTGATCAAAGCCTGTAAATCGGGAGTCGTGGGCATGGGAACACCTATTATAGTTGACCGGTCGTCTATTTTTTATAAAAAATCCCCCGGACCGGCATCGTGGAATTGTTAGACTGGAAGTAGTTGGTCAAAAAAGAGCGTGACGAATTGATCCAGCGGGGCGGTGGAGCGCTTGGCTTTGGCCCGGATCAAGGCCCCCTCCCAACCATTGAGCAGGAGATCCCCCAAGGCCTCGGGAGGCAAATCCAGGCGGACTAGGCCAGCGGCTTGGGCCAGGGCTAGGCGCTCCGCAAATAAGCCCGCCATGGTGTCCAAACCTCTCTCCAAATGCGGGGTGACCTGCTCGGCTTGCGAGCCAAGCTCATTGGCAAGGTTGCCCAAGAGGCAACCTGCTTGGAAGTCCGATTGGACCAACCCTTCAGTCAAGGTTGCAAAAAACCGCCTGAACCCTTCCAAAGGGTGGTCTGTTTGAGCAAAGGCCGCCTTGAATTTTTGCTGGCCTTGTTCGACAAAGCTGTCCAGCACGGCTCCGCCAAAGGCTTCTTTGCTTTCAAAATAGGTGTAAAACGAACCCTTGGGCAAACCGGCCGCAACCACAATCTCCTGGATTCCGGTGCCGTGATAGCCCAAACGAATGAAGTGGGACAGTCCTTCACTTAAGAGCCGTTCTTTGGTCTGTTTGCGGTTCAATTGACGTTTCATGGGATACCTGTCGGAGGTTTATTAAATTGAAATGATCGGTCGCCCCTATGTGCCAAGAAAAAATCCTCCCCACTCTGTTCCAGCCGCCCTCGGGTGAGCCTCAATCGCAAGCCAGCCCTTGGGTTTGGGATTTGGTTAGGGTCGCTTGCCATTTCAGTCTTCCGCCTTTCATGGTCAAGACACTGTTGATTGCATAGGGGACTGGATGGGTTTTTCCTTGAGGGATCAACAAGATGGGGAAATTTTCAAGGGAGCCGTGGCTGTAGTTGGTTTGGAAGCTCTCGATCAGGGCCAAGGCGATGGACTCCCGGTCTTTTTCCTTGAAAAAAAACGCTTTGGGCAGGGCTTCGGCATGGGCCAGCACCTCCAGGTTGGTGTTAAAGTGCTGGGCAGCGCTGTCGCTGAACATCTCCGCAGAAGTCTGCAACAAGGCGGGGACCGAAAGCTCTGGCGGAAAAGCCACAAAGATGTAGGGTTTTGCGTCCTTGATGAACTGATATTCGGCCCTTCTCTGGTTCACCCTCTTGGCGGTGCGGGTGATAAAAAAAGGAGGGACAAAGGGCACTAGGTACTTCAAGACCCCCAAACCGGGGAACTGTTGGTCGGCCTTTTCGATCAACAACATCAACCCCAAGATGCTGGCCCCAACAACCAAGGTCGCCCGCAGGGGCTCAGAAACGACATATTCCAAAACACGATCCACAGGACTGGGGACTCTAGTTGCCATGAGTTCCTTTGGCTTGCGTCAGAGGCAGGCGGATGTGAAACCGGCTGCCCAGACCTGGGCCTTCCGATTCCGCCCAGGTCTCACCTCCGTGTAGGTTGACCAATTCACGCACCGAATCGAGCCCCAACCCGGTACTGCCCGCCTTGTCCTTCCCAGGAACCTGGAAAAAGGGATCAAAGATGCGGGTGAGATATTCCTGGGGGATGCCCTCTCCATCATCTGCGACTCGGACCAAGACCGATTCCCCTTGTGCCTCTATCGACCAAAAGATGCTGTTTTTTGCGTACTTGATCGCATTGGAGTGGTAGTTTTCCAGCACCCGGCTGATTTGGACGAAATCCGCCTCGATTTCAAAAGGCGCTTCCGGCTGGCTCACCTGGAGCCCACGGGCCGTCTGTTGGGGGCGCAAGGCGGAAAACACCTGGGTCAGGGCTCCGTTTAGGTCAAACCGGCTGGGCTTCAAAGACAGGCTACCGGCTTGCAGTTTGCTAACATCCAGCATCTGCAACACTAATTTATTGAGGTAATCGGAGTTGGACTGGATCTCCTCCAGCGAGGTGATCAGGTTTTCCATAAAATCGGCCATTTCCGGGGGCAGGGAGACGGAGTTTTTGAGGAATCCCCACTCCGCCAGGGCGGCTTGGCTGCCCATCATGCTGGCGGCGATGCGGTTTTTCATGTCGTGCCGGATTTGGCCGGCCAGAGCGTCCTGGCGTTTTTTCAGCAAAACCTCTTGGGTGCGGTCGATGAATTGCCCTTGGATACCGTACAGAGAGCGCTGTTTTTTAAACTGGGTGAAGGTTGAAAAGAGGGAGTAATAGCGGGTGCTCCCCTCCTTAACGATCTCAATCTGGGGGATCTGTGCAAACCGTTTCTCCTGCAGCTGAGCCTTAAAGTCTTCAATCGCTGCCGGGGCGATGCCCAACTCGGCAAAGAGCCGGGTCAGACTGCGCCCCTCCAGCGGCCCTTGCGAGGAAAACAGCTTTTGAAATGTCGGGTTGACCGCCTGCACCTTGAGTTGGCGATCTGTGAAAAAACAAGCGGTAATAGCGTTGCTGAAGTTGTAAAAACTCAATTCCATCAAGATGTTTTGCGGCATGATGCCCAGCAAGAGTTGCGAATCGAGCTGCTGGAGAAATTTGGAGAATTGAGCGCCGATATGAATTTTCACTTGGTCTTCAAAACGCTCTGGTTTCATCTCTTCCTTGGGTTCAAACAAAGCCATTGGGCATTTTGGGGTCACTCACAGGCTGGACTGCAAAAAATATATGACCAGTCGCTTATTTTGTCAAGAACTCCTCGCTCCCCACTAAAAATCAGGCTCGCTCCTCCAATCCAAGGTCGTCCAACCTTCTGGGGGTCAACGGGATCTTTGTTGGTAAGTGAAGTGGACCCCATCGTCAAGACACCTCTTGCGCTTTTTAAGTTAGAGCCGGGTTTTTAAGCGGCCACGCCCCGAATTAGGTTTTGGCCGAGGTGAGCCTCTGAGGGGGGTCTTGCCAACGGTTTTTCTCTCCTCCTGCCCGCCTTGATTTCCTTAGTTCTCTCCCTAATCCTTTTAATCCCTTCCGGCGTGATCTCCCGGATGTAGGCCAGCAGGGCCTTCCTTGCATCCGAATCCCTAAGCTCCACCGTCAGAACATTGCCGGATACCTTGGTCCGCATGGCCGGGAATCTGAGATTTCGAGTCCATTCCTGGAGACCGGGTCGGGCATCCCTGGCTTCGGTGATCTCGGTCAAGGCAACCTGCCGTTCCATCATCAAGGCCATCAGCTCTTGCTGCTTCTTGTCTGGGAGATTTACCAGTTCCTTGAGCTTCTTGACAAGGTTCCCGATTCGCTCTTCTGTCAGCAGGTCTTCGGAATTGAACCGGACCACCGCATCAACCACCCTGAAGTCCTGGTAGGCGGTGGACTTGGCTACCTGGAAAGTTTCCCTGATGTAGGCCCCAAAGGCCTTGGCGTGTTTTTTCTCCAGGAGCCGGTGCCGGTAGATTCAGGCAGAGCTTTGGGTAGATTTTGCCTTGGAGCTGGCCTCAAAGTGATCAAACCCCCGGTAAAGGTCCAGGATCGCCTGTTCTTCCTGCTTGAGGTTAATGCTTGGGACTGGATACCGACCTTGGGCTTGGCCGATGGTGAGCCCCTTGATCGGAGCAGGTAGGAGGGCTTCTGCTTTGCGTCTTCTATCCACGGGCTTCTTCATCGGTTTCGCCTTGGAAGCTAGGGGGGGTTGTTATCCCCGATTCGACGCAGACCCTGGGGGGTATTCCCGATTGTTCCCGACCGGGAACATACCGATTTCGGACCGCCAAAAACTACATCCGAAACCTCTACCACTACATGGCCGAGCTTCCCTTACCCAAAACTTTGCACCTGTTTGCGTGAAGAACCTTTTTGATACCTGCATTCAGCCTTGATTCCTGCCCAAATTCATTGCCACAATTTTTGACACAATCGTACCCAGAAAGCCGATTTTTGCCACTTTTGCCACAATTTTGGAGTGGGTTCCTAGAGCTGCTTCTTCCTGTAAATTACTGATTTTAAATTATGTTAACATTGCATTGGCATGTCGTGCATAGAGCCAATGTCATAGCTGCTAGGGAGGTTTTCTTTGACGAGAGCCTTTGCCGAGAACCAGTGGGAGAAGATTTATGCGGTTTTGTCCCCGGACCCTCGTGCCCACGCAGGCCACGAAGCGGACTGCCGATGTTTTCTTAGAAGGGGTTTTGTGGCTGGCCCGCAGCGGGGGGCAATGGCGGCTACTACCTGAAAAATATGGTAAATGGAACAGCGATTACAAACCGGTGGCAAGCCCACGGGGTTTTTGAGCGGCTCTTCTCCCATTTTAGCGCCGAGGCGGACCTGGAGAACCTGCGGATCGACAGTAGGGTGGTGCGGGCTCCTCCTTGCTCCGCCGGGGCCTTATAAAAGTAGCCCACCCCAAAAAGCTCCGCTTTCCGGGGACCCCGGCGGTGGCAGTCTGCCCAGGCGTTAGGGCGCTCTCGGGGTGGCTTCACCACCAAGGTTCATATCACCTTGGACGGACTGGGAAACCCTTTACGCTTTATCCTGACCGGTGGGCAAGTCCATGATGCAACTCAGGCTCATTCGCTGGTTGAGGCGTTTAAGGCCCAGCTGTACTGGCGGACAAAGGTTACGCCTCTTCTGAGTTTAGGCGGCATATCGAAGAGCAGGGGATGCTGTCGGTGATTCCCCCCAAAGCCAACCAAAGGGAACCCTGGAAAACCGATTTTGTGCGGTACAAAGAGCGGCCTTTGGTGGAGTGTCTCATCAATAAAATAAAACACTTCCGTAGGGTCTTTTCAAGATTCGAGAAACTGGGGGACCGGTACTTGGCCTTCCTCTACTTCATCGGAACCCTCATCTGGCTCCGGTGAATGTCAACAGAACCTAGGAACAATACAGTATTGATGAAGAGCCAAAAAGTTTGTAAAATTCCAAAAAAAGACCTAGAATGATCGAACAGTTGAGAGGGGTTCATCCAACTCGTTTCCCTTGGAAAAACATTGAACAGAAAAGGACTATGTTAGGGCTTGACTCGTTCCTTGCGAACCTTAACCAAAACTTTTCCAACAAAAATAAAGTTGACCACCTTTGGCTAGGGAAGGAACTTGCCGAAAAAGGGCACATAACGCAAGCCTTGTTCAATTGGGAACAAGCCCGTCAAAACAATAGCGAAGAAACTAGACAACTGATCAACCAATGGCACCTTGAATACCAAGACAAAGGCCAGCAGGAGCCCTTACTCGCTACCGGTTTGATTAAACTGAAGTTCCAGCCAAAAGATAGCCATTTGTATTATGAAGTTGGCTGCCTAGCTCGCAAGTTGGGGCGCGATGATTTGGGCATCAATTTGTTTCGCTTGGCGATCCGGTATAACCCTGAGCATGAGTTCGCCTTTTGCAACCTAGCTGCCATGCTGGCCAAAAGCCCGCTCGAAGACGGTGCCGTTAATGAAGAGATTCGCCACTGGTTTGGCGATGAGGATTTTCACTATCCACCGTTTCTAAGCCAAGCGAACTTGATCCAAGAAACGGAAAAAAAAATCTTGCAGGAACGAAAAATACAATTTGAGCAAGAACGGGCGGAGCTGGAAAAACAGAAACAGGATGCGGAGGCGCAAATCAATGTGCTGGCTATCTTTAAAATCAATCAACAGATCAAACAATCGATCAAAAAGGAAGATGAAATCACCTATGAAGATATTCTTTTATTTCTCAAAGCACAAATTAGTTTTGATAAAGAAAATTTAGGTGTTGATTTGCAGGTGCAAAAAAAATTGTATGATTTGGGCCTATTTGCCTTGCAACGAGGTGACGGCGAATCGGCTTTAGATTGTTTTCAGCATTTGCAACATCTAAAATGCAATTTTCCCTATTTAGAGATGTTGCTCACCCTTGCCCTGGCCAAGTCTGGTCAGGTGGTAGAGGCGACCCAGCAACTGAACCAAATCTTAAACGAGGATCAATTTGATCGCTTTGCCCATGCGAATCTAGGCCGTCTGTATCTGGATTCCGGTAATCGCTTGCTTGGGTTTAAACACTTTTTAATTGCCGCAGACCTACTGCAAAAAAGTGAAGGTCTTTATAATTTCAAGGAATTCATCGCCATGGCAGAGGCGGCCTATGATGATAAGGATTACCCTAAAGCGATGAAGTATTACCAACAAATCGCCATTGAGACCGATGACCTAGTCGCTTGGAGTCGGATAACCAACTTACATATGCTTAAAAAAGAATATGAACCCGCTTCCAGAGCGGTGCGAGAGGTAATCCGCATTTCCCCGCAAATGGAATACGCAGTGATCAAGCTCAATCAGTTACACAATCGCTTTGTGGTGGAAGGTGATAAACTAGAAGCCCTAAATAAATCAAGTGCGGCCTTAAATTTCTATAAAAAAGCCTTAAAAATAAATAAAAATTTGGACACCGTGAAGAAAGCGCACCAGTTGGCGGTGAAGTTGAATAAGGCCGAAGATGCCATTTCCTTAGAAAAAGAAATCGCCGTTTTGTCTGAAGCAAAAAGACAATCTGAGCGCACCCGCCAAGCCGAAGAGTTGATCAAAAAGGCGATGACTTTTATTTCTAACGGGCAAGTGGACAAAGCGATTGCAAATTTGGAACAAGCCTTGGAAACAAAAGTTGATCGTTCTGTGTTTCTAACCCTTTGCGAACTCTATGAAGAGCAAGGCAATTACCAGCAGAAAAAAGCCTTAGAAAAAAAGTGGGCAAGCTTATTGGAAAAGGAAGAAGAAGAGCGGAAATTAAAAAAAGATATGGAGCGCTATTTTTTCCAATCAAACCATTAGAAATACCTGCAAGGAGACCCGTTGATAAGCTGGCAAGAGGATTGGAATTTGGGGATTATCCCCATCGACAAACAACATAAAAACATCCTTAAGGCGATTAATTTTCTTTGTGATTGGGGCTGTAAAACCGATGCTCGCAAGCAAGGCTTAGACAAGGTTCTTCGTGCCTTGCAAGCCTATGCGGAAAAACATTTTTCCTTTGAGGAAAACCTTTTAATCAAAATTGGCTATGCCAAGCTTGGGGAACAAAAACACGAGCATCGTCTTTTTTTAAAAAAAATATCCAGCATTAAAAAACAATTGGAACAATCCAAAGATGTGGATCAAGTGGCGATTAAAATCGTTGAATTTTTACAAAAATGGCTCCAGCACCATATTTTGATCCACGATCAAGCTTATGCGGCCGAAGTGAAAGCCTATTATGTGCGTTTAGGGATGAACCAAGCTTCGCCTGCTAAACCTAAGAAAACAACAGATTGATTCTCACGCCTAGCCTAGGCAAAAGGCGTTGTTTTTCAGGAGGGAGGGTTGAATTTTAAAAATTTTTAATCCAATAAACCGGCGAACTTGGAGCCTATACACCCTTCAGCCTTTTCGATGGCCGACTCGAAGAAGGGGAGCTTTTTGAAGTGGCCCCCATTGTCCAGACACAATTTCGGTCCAAATAAGGTAGAATCTGACGTGACCGCAAACTGGGTCCCAGCGGAAAAATCAATGGCTACCTCCCCCTCAGCTTCGGCTGTTTGACTGCCCAACCCCAAGTCTGGCCCGAGCGCTGCTTGGAAGGGCGGCACCAAAATCCTGTCGCCTTAACCCCCGAAGCTTGGTAGGAAGAAGGAACGGCCCAGGGCTGGCTGCTCCGGTTGGAGAGCAAAGGCCTGGACCTCCCACAAACTCCTTTGGACCCTTGGTAGATGAACCGTCAAACTTGGCTTGCCCTGCTGCTTTGTACGCTCCTTTTGCTTCCCAACCTGGGCCGTGCCGCCACCTTGGCCGAAGCGGTAGAGGAGGCTACTCGCAACTTGGCCCAAGGCCGGATTGACCAGAGTACGGAACGAAAAATCATCGTCCAGGTGGTAAACAAGGCCAGCCAAAAGACGGACGACCTTTCTGGCCGGGTCGAAACGGAGCTTTACCGGACCTTGGCCAAAGCCTTCCCGAGTTTTGAGTTGGTCTCTCTTTCCGAAGCCCAGGGCGGAGTCAACCTCTCCAAGGTGGTGGTAGTCCGGGGGGAAACCGAGCCCAGAGGGGTCTTGGTGGGCCTCAAAATTTTCGCTTCGGTGGGACTCAAGGGGACCCTCCTGGCCCAGGCCCAAACCGAGTTCGAGAACACCGGCAAGGGGCGCAAACAACTGGTGGCGGTGTTGGACCTGGAAGGGCCGGACCTGACCGAAGGTCAAAGGACCGCCTTCTCCGAAGTGTTTCGTACCGGAATCGCCCAAAGCGGGGAGTTTGAATTGGCCAGCAGTGCGGAGGTCTCCAAGATGAGCCCCGATGCCATCCAAAAAACCCAAGGTTGTACCCGGGACGAATGTGCCACCATCATCGGCGAACAGCTGGGGTTGGACCGGGTGATCTCCTCTTCGGTCAGCAAGATTGACGAGAACCACTATCAGGTTTCGGCCAAAATTTTGAACGTCAAGGACGGAACGATCCTCAAGTCCGCCACCTTGGCCCATGAAGACAAACTTTCCACCTTGGACCAATCCCTGCTCAAATTGGTGACCCGGCTGACCAACCGCCAAGTGGCCGACCTGGGGATTGATGCCATGCTGGCCGCCCAAGCCCAGGCGAGGAACGCAGAGTTGGCCAAGATTGCGGCGGAGCGGAACAAGATCAAAAAGGCCCAGTTGGAAAACGAAGCCAGCTGGCGGGAGATCGCAAGGCAAGCGGAGCTGAACCGAGCCAAGTGGGTGGTCATCGATGACAGCCTTTCTTTGGAAAAGGCCATTGCCGATGCGGATACCCTCAGGGCTGAGTTTGCCGCCACCGAAAAGAAGTTTGAAACCCAATGGAAAAAGTCCCAGTTGAACCTTGCCCAAGCGAGCAAGCTGGAGAAAGACCCCTTTGAGACCAACGCCGAATTTGCGTTGCGGACCAAACGGGCCCGAAAGGAGGAGGAGAAGCGACAGCTCAACGAGGAAGCGACCTACTTCAGCCAAAAAATTGAGGTCCTAGAGCCCATTGAACAAAGGCTGTTGAAGCTCCAGACCAAGCGGTTCACCCTGCCCGAGGTCAAGCTGAGCGCAACCTTGGGCCCCCCGGATGCCGAGACTTCCACCTTCCCCTTGACCCTTTCCCAAGGAAGTAGAAGTTGGCAGGCCACCTGGGCCTACCAGGACAAGGAAACGGCCAAGGCTCTCTGGGCCACCAAAAGCTTGCTTACGGTCCAGGCCAAAGCCACAATCCAAGAGGGGAGCAAAGGCAAGACCAGCAGCGTTCTGGTGGGTGCAGAGGTCCAACATGCCGGGGTCGGGGTCCAGCAAAACCTTGAGCTGGAGACCCCATCCCCCTTTCCCGAGGTATTGTTGGTGCGGGATTTGAGGACCAAACTTGAGGATTCACGAGCCAAGCTAAAAATCTGGAGCGCCGAGGCCCACCGAGAATGGCTGTCCTTGCGGACCAAGTTGGTGCCCCAAGGAATGTACCCTCAGCCCAATTCGGAGTTGGTTTGGTCCATCGGCCTGGATGACCCGGAAACCACCGGGCAAGATGCGGGGGACTTCTGCAAAGAGTTGGTCCACGGAGGACAGTCGGACTGGCGGTTGCCTAACCTTGATGAACTGGCTTCCATCTACGACTTTCAAGATGCCAACCCCAAGGAATCCCAATTGTTGAATTTTGGTGAAGACGACTATTGGACTTCCACTGTTTTTGCGGATGACGAGGACTACATCTGGTACCTAACTTTTGGAAACGGACAGATTGCCAAGGCCGAAAAAACCGCCGCCAGTTTTGTCCGTTGTGTCCGTTAAAAAAGAATCGCTCCCTTACGCAAGTACCGTTTTGAGGAGAGAGAAACCTCAAAACGGCAGGGCTGACTTTTGCACCTGAACCCACTACAATCGGACCAGAGCCGCAAAAACGCTGAACCTTTCCACCGAGGCACCATGAATCCAGAACCCAAAGAACCCGCAAAAGGCAACCCGGTCAGTTGGTTTGAAATTTATGTGGCCGACAGCAAACGGGCCAAAGAATTTTATGAAGCGGTGTTCCAAGTCCAATTGGAGCGAATCGAGGCACCGGGGCTAGAGATGTGGGCCTTCCCCGGCAATGACCGAACCTACGGTGCCCACGGGGCCTTGGTCAGGATGCCGGGGTTCCCGACCGGCCAAAACAGTGTGCTGGTCTATTTTGCTTGCCAAGATTGTGCGGTAGAAGAACAACGGGTATTGGCCCAGGGCGGGCAAATCCAACGGAAAAAAATGTCGATTGGCAACTTCGGCTTTGTTTCGCTGGTGGTGGATTCGGAAGGAAACTTGGTCGGCCTGCATTCCTTCCATTAGGCCCAGGGCAACCTGCACCGGGTAGTTTTCGTTACATCCTCCCCCGGGGCCGAAGGAGGTCCTTGGTTTTGGAGCATCCACAAAGGAGGCGCATGAACCCCAAAGTCGATTTTTTTTCCAGGAGGCTAAAAAATGGCAGGCAGAAATGGAGCGATTGAGGGAAATCCTCCTCGAAGCCCCACTGGCCGAAGAACTAAAATGGGGCAAACCTTGTTACCGGTTTCAGGGCAGTAACCTTTTTATCATCAATGGATTAAAAGAATACTGTTTGGTTGCGTTTTTTAACGGAGCCTTGCTCAAGGACCCCGCAGGGATTCTGGTCAGGCCCGGAGAAAACACCCAGGCGGGGCGGTTGATCCGTTTCACCAGCCTCCAACAAGTGACCGAGCTGGAGCCCCTTTTGCGGGCCTATATTGCCGAAGCGATTGAAGTGGAAAAAGCCGGGCTGAAGGTGGAGAAGGTCACCGAACTGATTTATCCCGAAGAATTCCAACAAAAATTGGCGGAACTCCCGGCTCTAAAGGCCGCCTTTGGAGCCCTTACGCCAGGACGGCGGCGGGCCTACAACCTCTATTTTTCTGCCCCCAAACAGTCCAAAACCCGGACCTCCAGGGTGGAAAAATGGATCCCCAAAATCCTTGCAGGGAAGGGAATGGACGACCGTTAGGGTTGGTAGGCAAATCGCCCCAGCTTAGAGCCCCCAGGTCCCCGGCAAAACAAGGCGAGTAGATTGGAACGGCGGTTCCTGGATTAGGCCAAGCCCTGGAACTGGTTCAAGTCCGGGGGTACGATCATATGAAACCATCACCCGTCTGCTGGGCTGCCTTGCCTTACAGTTGGGGGCTTGTCACCGGTTTGGGGAAAATTCTCAACTCCCCAGTGGAACTGACTCAATTCCAACTATTAGGTTCTGTTGACATTCACCGGAGCCAGATGAGGGTTCCGACGAAGTAGAGGAAGGCCAAGTACCGGTCCCCCAGTTTCTCGAATCTTGAAAAGACCCTGCGGAAGTGTTTTATTTTATTGATGAGACACTCCACCAAAGGCCGCTCTTTGTAGCGCACAAAATCGGTTTTCCAAGGTTCCCTTTGGTTGGCTTTGGGGGGAATCACCGACAGCATCCCCTGCTCTTCGATATGCCGCCTAAACTCAGAAGAGGCGTAACCTTTGTCCGCCAGTACAGCTGGGCCTTAAACGCCTCAACCAG
>Ga0208375_1001790_pt1 | contig 22370 bp, 22 predicted proteins | sample RifOxyD1_FD_184038 | JGI IMG/M metagenome (GOLD analysis project Ga0208375, IMG submission 184038) | Soil microbial communities from Rifle, Colorado - Rifle Oxygen_injection D1 (SPAdes) | ecosystem: Environmental > Terrestrial > Deep subsurface > Rock core/Sediment | place: Rifle, Colorado... | reverse complement strand
CGATGTAGTAGGCTGTGGTGCAGTCGGTTCGCGTATAGCCATGGAAGTGGCGAAGCTGGGAATCAAAAACCTGCACTTGTGGGATGATGACGTTGTCGCTTTCCACAACATAGCAAACCAGCTCTACACACTTTCGGATATCGGTAAATTGAAGGTCGAAGCACTCGCCGAGCACATATTGGCGGCGACCGGCCGAAAACCGACAATCCACGCTGAACGGATTGCAAAGTCCGTTGGTCTGGGCAAGGTTGTATTCCTTGCTGTAGATACGATGGCGAGCAGGAAGGAGATCTTTGAAAACTGCCTACATCTTAAGTTCACTACGGATTTAGTGGTGGAGACTCGGATGGGGGCGGAGGAGTTGCGTGTTTACGCGTTTAACCCCAGAGATCGCTCCAAAGTGGAGGCGTGGAAGGCGACGCTTTCCGATGACGACAAAACAGTTGAGAGCGTTTGCGGAACTCGCATTACCGTAGGCGCGACGGCGGCTATAAATGCCGGTTTGGCGGTCACCTCTTTTTTACAGTGGTACCGCCGGGAATTGGTCAGGGATCCGGCCTTTAAGGCGGAATTACCCCTCGAACAGGTGATGATGCTTCGGCCTCTCATTACCATGACAAATTAAGGAAGGAGAAGGACGTGGAAGACCAGAAGAACGTAGTGACAGTGGTTCAGACCGGGGATGTCCAAGAAATCGAACTGACCGAAGGCATGACTGTATTGCAGGCCCTCGGAGAGGCTGATATCTCGGAAGAAGACTTGAAGTCCGATGGGCTCCAGGTTCGGCTGAACAACAAGGTCATCGAAGATCTCGACGCGGTCCTCGCGGCGGGTGACCAACTCATGGTTGTCGGCAACATCGCCGGCGCCTAAGCAGAACTGCACTTTTGAAGAGCGGCCACGACTAGCAATCGTGGCCTTTTTATTACTATTGTTTATAATTTATCAGTATGAACTATGTTGATATTCACTGCCACCTTGATTTTAAAGATTATGACTCTGATAGGGAAGAAGTTTTGGCACGGATGAAAGATGACGGGGTGGGGGCGATAACCATAGGTGCTGATTTGGAAAGTTCAAAAAGAACGGTAGAGATAGCGGAGGCGAATGAAAATATTTGGGCGTGTATAGGAGTGCATCCGGACGAAATAAAAAATGGTTTTAATGAGAAAGAATTTGAAAAATTAGTTACAAACCCAAGGGTGGTTGGAATAGGGGAATGTGGACTAGATTACTTTAGATTAAATCCAGCCTTCGCTAAAGCTACAGCGGACAAGCAAAAAGAATTATTTGAATCCCAAATCCGATTTGCCATAAAGCACGATAAACCATTAATGCTTCATTGTCGTGATAGTTATGATGATGTTTTGGATATTTTATTAAATTATAAAAAAGAAGCGGGGGATAAGTTGCGGGGCAACGTCCACTTTTTTGCGGGAAACACGGGCGTGGCCAAAAAATTTTTGGATTTGGGTTTTACCATGTCTTTTACAGGAGTTATTACTTTCACCCACGACTATGACGAAGTAATTAAATACATACCCCAAAACTCAATAATGTCCGAAACAGATGCGCCTTTTGTCGCCCCTGTTCCATTCAGGGGTAAAAGAAATGAGCCGGCTTATGTTATTGAAGTTGTCAAAAAGCTTGCAGAAATAAGGGGGGAAGACCCAAATATTTTAAATAATTCTATTCTCGAAAATTTTAAACGAATTTTTCAAATAATAGGCCAGTAAATCCTAATCCACATAATTATTTAGCGATTTGTAAAGAGTGATATAATTAAATGACGGTTCTTTTTGCTTATTTATTAATAAAAATATAGATAAAAATTTATGAAGAAAATTTTAAATATTATTGTCCCAACACTCATTTTGCTTGCCGCCCTGATTATCGTTGCTCCCGAGGCAAAAGCCCAGACAAGTTTTGAGTCTTGGGTTTCAGCTAGTGGTAGTAGAGAAGGTACTGTGGCTGCGGTAGGTGAATCGATCGGTTACTCCTGGTGGTCAAATGGGGCCGTCTCTGCCGCCTCCACCTATACAGCAGACACTCCGGATAATTGCCCCGGGGGTATTACAAGCCAAGGAGAAGTGAAGCCATGGATAGCCTCGACACTTTATGGAAGTGGTAGTGCTACTGTCCAAGAATGCCAAGCTTGGCACACCTATACCATAAATTATACAGTTAAAAATTCTGCAAATAGCGATTTAACCAAATCGCTTACCGTAAAAACATTTCCCCGTTGCGAGGGTGAGATTTATACAAGCGGTCCCGCTTCCCAGGTTTGTGCATCTTTGGCCGAACAAATAGGTAAGTCTTTAGGATATTCCATTAGTTGCACGAGCATGCCGGCCTGTAGTCCCGTTCCTGATCCGATGACCGGTCTAAATTGTTATTATACCGCTACTTGTAATGTAAATGGCAATCAGGGTCAGGGTGCCGAAAAGCTGGCCGGTTATGCCGGTTTTAGTGGGAACATATCAAGCGGGAATAAAAGCTTTCTTAGTTGGTCGTCACAAACCTCGGGTTGGAGTAGCGCATATATGCCTCCGATTTCGACCACCCCACCAATTCCAACCACTTCCACTACTCCAACGACTCCTGTTAGCGGATCGGCAGGAAACACAACATCACAAACCGCTTATATCTCAAGTCTCATCAGTGTTGTTAATAATATGATTGAGAAGTATAAAAGCATGATTGCTAATACCAATACTATCGCCACAAATACCAATACCACGACAACGGGGGTAAATACTTCCGTGGTCACTGTTACCGTTAATGCCGATGTATTAAATGTTCGTTCAGCTCCAAATACACAAGCTAGCATATTAAGTAAATTAAATGCCGGAAATAGTTTTACCGCCACCTGTTATGTGGTGGGGGAAAGTGTCGAGGGTTCGTCAAAATGGTGGAAGACATCAAGCGGTAGTTATGTTTGGGCCGGTGGAACACTTGAACAACCTTCTGGTGCCAATGTGTTGTGTGGGTCAACAACTTCCACTCCTTCAACTATTGTTCCTATCATTACCAGTATCCCAAATGTCTCATTGGCCACGATAAGCACGTTTTCGAAATGTATCGGTGAAATTTATTCCGACGCCGCAGCCTCTCAAGCCTGTGCTACCCTAGCTGAAACCCAAGGCAAAGCTCTCGGGTATACCATTACTTGCACAAGCCAAAAAGTGGGTCTTTTGTATCCGGAACCAAATACAGGTTTGATGTATTATTTTAACGCTATTTGCACCGTAAATGGTTATGAAGGTCAGGGGGCGCAGCTTTTGGCTGGCTATACCGGGTTTAGTGGAATAGTAAATGGAAGGTCTCTTAGTTGGAGTGGCAATGATCAGGGATGGGAGACTTTGGCGGTTAATCTAAGATCCATGGAAGCGGCGAAAATATGTGGCGGAACTAATTACGGTTTTAATCAGGCTACCAACCAGTATTATTGTTTGTCTTCCAGCCAAATTATTCCTGTACAGACCACATCTACTACCCCGAGCGCCATGGATTCTCGTATCCAACAGATTATTTCTGGGGCCAATGTTTTACAGTACAGCTCTCTCACCGCTGCCGAAAAAGATGCCCTATTTGCTTATCTTTCTGCCAATGGATCAGCATTGATAAATCAAAATTTCTCAACTTTCGCTCCGGGAAGTGTCTTCGCTTGGGCCTTGAGTATGGGAACCAGCACCACGCTCAATGCCGCTGCCAAATCATTGGGCTTTACTACCTATAATCCTGTTGCCGGATTGTTTGTAAAGACACCAGGCTATACTATTCAGTAATTTCGAACCCCATTTTGTTTCGGGCTGGAATATTAAAGCTCTGGCCTGTAAATTTGCAACTAAAAGCTGGTCGTGTTAGATTGTAGCTCTTAAGTCCGAGGCGACATTATTATAAAAGCCTCTGTCCCACACCGGGAATCCGCTTAAGATTAAAATATGAATGAAACAAAAGACGGAAATGATAATTTGATTTATGAAATAGGTTACCATCTCCTACCAACCATTGACGAATCAGAAGTTCCGGCGGAAGTCTTAAAAATAAAATCCATTATTGAAGAAAATGGGGGAGTAATAATCTCGGAAGAAATGCCGAGGATGGTTATTTTGGCTTATGATATCTCCAAAGCAGTAAATATCAAAAGACAAAAATTTAATAAGGCGTATTTTGGCTGGGTAAAATTTGAAGCAGAGCCGGCCAAAGTCGCAGATATAAAAAATAAAATTGAAAGCATTCAAAATGTTTTGAGGTTCTTAATCGTAAAAACTGTTAAGGAAAATACCATACACGTCCCTAAAATTCCTATGTTTAAAAGAGAAAACAACAATAAAGAAGAAAAACCGGAAGAGCGCGTGGAGAAAACCAAAGCTTCCGAAGCCGAAATAGATAAGAGTATTGATGAACTGGTCGTGGACCAAACTTTATAATCTTATAATTTTAACTCAAAAACATGTATATAAACAAAGCGATGATATATGGAAACTTGACCAGAGATCCGGAATTGAAATCTCTGCCTTCCGGCTCTCAAGTATGCGAATTTAGTGTGGCCACTAACAGAGTTTGGAAAGACAAAAATGGCGCTAAACAAGAGTCAGTCGATTATCACAATATCGTTGTTTTTGGCCGTCAGGCGGAGCTTATAAAGCAATATTTACACAAAGGTAGCGGAGTATTTTTGGAGGGCAGGATTCAGACCAGAAGCTGGGACGCTCAAGATGGCACCAAAAAATACAGGACAGAGATTGTAGCCGACAGGATACAATTCGGGCCAAAGAGTGGCTCTGTTGGTGGTGGTTCTTATGAGCAAAAAAGTCCGTCGGATGCCAAATCTCAAGATAAAAAAGAGGAGGCGCCAGCCATCGAATACCCGGAGGAAGAAATAAACGCCGAAGATATTCCATTTTAATTATTCAATCTTTAAATCTTTCAATCATTTAATCTTATAACCATGACAAACAAACAAACTTGCTACTTTAAACAAAACGGAATCAAATACATCGATTACAAAGATGTTGAAGTTTTGAAAAAATTTATTAACCCTCACTCCAGGATGCTTTCCAAAAAGAAAACCGGGGTTTCTGCCGAGTACCAAAAAAAGCTCTCCGTTGCCGTGAAGCGCGCCCGTTTTATGGCGCTTCTGCCGTATCTTTCTAGATAACTCATCCCTAAATCCCTTCTCTTATAACAAGAGAAGGGACTTTCCGAAAACCCTCTCTTGCAGTAAGAGAGGGTAGGGTGAGTTATACTCTCGAAACGTACTCGCCGTTCTCGGTATTTATAACTATAGTATCACCTTCGTTTATGAAAAGGGGAGCGTTGACCGAGACACCCGTTTCTACTTTGACTACTTTGTTGCCCCCTTGGGCGGTGTTACCTCTCATGTTTGGTGGCGACTCAACCACTTTTAGTTCTACTTTTATTGGCAGCTTAACACCGATTATTTTTTCGTCGAAGACCATGGCTTTGGCTATGGCGTCCTTTTTCAAAAATCTTGCACCGTATCCTATTTGTTCTTCTTTGAGGGCGAATCTTTTTGAAGGATTACCGTCTTCGTGGAACCAGTATTCATCTTTTTGGACGTAAATAAATTTAATATCTTTGTATTCTATATCAGCTTCCTCGGCTTTTTCCGATACATGAAAAGAATATTCGGTCACCCGGCCGGTGATGAGGTTCTTGAGTTTGGTGGCGTTAACCGGCTTCCTTTGTTGCTTCCTAAAAACATGGGAGGCGATGACTTCCCACGGTTCTTTATCAAATATGATTACTTTGCCGATTGTTATCTCATTATATTCAAACATAATAAAGCCACATATAGTGGCCTTGTTATTCTATCATCTATTATAATTCTTTCAACTTTTTTGATTTCTACTCTTCGCCTCCAGACTCTCCTGATTCTTCTTTAACTGGAACAGTTAAACCGCTATTTTCAATAAGTTTTTTGCGGATGAGTTTGAGGATTTCTTCGGCCATTTTTTTGTTGGCCTTGTCTTTGAGGAATTGGCGAGTGGCGTCATAGCCGCGGGCTAGGGGAGTGTCGCCATATTTATATGAGGCGCCTGATTTTGAAATTATGCCAAACTTTTCTCCGAGAGCTATGATTTCGCCTTCTTTTGATATACCTTCATTGTACATAAGGTCAAATTCGGTTTGTTTGAAAGGCGCGGCCACTTTATTTTTGACTACTTTTACTCTTACCCTTCCTCCCATTATTTCATCACCCTTTTTTATTTGAGCTATTCTTCTTATATCCAAACGAACCGAAGTATAAAACTTCAAAGCTTTGCCTCCCGGAGTAGTTTCGGGGTTGCCGAACATTACTCCTATCTGCATCCTAATTTGGTTTATAAATATAACTACTGTTTTTGATTTGGCAACGATAGCAGTCAGTTTGCGCAAAGCTTGGGACATAAGTCTGGCTTGTTTGCCGACATGGTAAGCCCCCATATCTCCCTCGATTTCATCTTTGGGTGTGAGTGCTGCAACCGAGTCAATGACGATGACATCAATTTTACCAGAACGAACTAGGGAGTCCACGATATCAAGCGCTTGTTCGCCATTGTCCGGTTGAGAGATAAGCAGTTGGTCTATTTTAACCCCCAGTCTTTGGGAATATTCCGGGTCCATGGCGTGTTCGGCATCTATGAAGGCGCAAATGCCACCAGTTTTTTGAGCCTCAGCAATAATATGTAAAGCCAGTGTAGTTTTGCCTGAAGATTCCGGCCCGAATATTTCTATGATTCTACCTCGTGGCACACCACCGACGCCGAGCGCCGCATCGAGCCCGATTGAACCGGTTGGAATGGAATTGACGTCTACATGAGGTTTGTCGCCGAGCATCATTATAGAATCATCTCCAAACTTGGTTTTTATTTCTCTGATAGCGTCTTGCACTCCGGTGTCACTGCTCTTTGGGACCTTTTCATTTTTGACTGACTTTTCTTTTTTTGCCATGTTTTTTATTTTTAATAAATTTTAATTACTTGGGGTGGTCGTGCCCTGCATATAATATATTTTTAACGTCTTTTGAATCTCATTTTTAAAGCGGTCTCTGGCTTTAATTTCTATTATATTAGACCCGGGGGAAAGCAGCAATTTTTCTTCAAATAACCCTTCAGTATCAACAAAAATTGGCTTTTGGTTGAGGCTTATAAATGTCGCATTTTGCACTCTGCCTTTTACTGTTATAACATTTTTGGTCGTTTCCATATCCTTGGCCGGATTGAAAACTTCTATAGTTGGACCCATTATTAAATTTCTGGCATTAAATATTCCGTAAGAGATGAGTAATAAAACAGAAGCGATAATTACAAAAAGTCTTATATTAAAACCTCCTTCAAATTTATATCGGTTCATTTTCTGATTCTTCGTTTGGGTCGGTGACGAAACCGCCTTCAGGTTTTATAAGTACATCTCTCGGTTTGGCTCCGTCGCCCGGACCGATGACGCTGTTTTCTTCCAAAATATCCATCAGTCTCGCCGCTCTGGCATAACCTATACGCAACTTTCTTTGCAGGTATGAAGTTGAAGCTTTGCCGGCCCTTATGACCGTTTCTCTGGCTTCTTCATATAAATCATCTTCCGACGCTCCGTCGCCCGTCAAAGATTCAAAGAGGACGTTTTTGGTTTTATCGGCTTCCATATTTATATCGGTCGGGATTTCGTCTTCGGTGTTTTTCACTAAATACTCGACTACTTTTTTAACTTCTCCTTCCGATATAAAAGGGGACTGGAGTCTGATAGGTTTGGACATTTCTCCCGAAATATAAAGCATATCGCCTGCGCCCAAGAGTTTCTCGGCGCCGGCGGAATCGAGTATGGTCCTGGAATCAAATTGTGAAGCTACTTGGAGAGCGATACGAGCGGGGATGTTGGCTTTGATAAGTCCGGTGATGACGTTGACGGAGGGTCTCTGGGTCGAAAGTATGAGGTGGATACCGACGGCTCTGCTCATCTGTGCCAGACGGATGACGGCAGCTTCGAGTTCCCTAGGGTAGGCCTGCATGATATCCGCCAGCTCATCAATCACAATCACTATATAAGGCATTATTTCAGGAGCATTTTTTTCATCGCCTGGATTTTTTTTGAATTTTTCCAGTGCCGGGGAGAGAATATTTTTGTGATAAGACTCTATGTCTCTGACTTTGTTTTTTTCCAAAATATCATAACGGCGCTCCATTTCTTTGGCGGCCCATTTGAGGGACATGATAACTTTTTTGGCATCGGTGATAACGGGGGTGAGCAAGTGGGGGATTTTGTTATATTGAGTCAGCTCCACTCTCTTAGGGTCTATCATTATAAATTTCAGGTTTTCGGGTGAATTGCGGAAAAGCAAAGAGTTAATAATGGCGTGGATGGTGACTGATTTACCGCTACCGGTGGCTCCGGCTATAAGGAGGTGTGGCATCTTGACCATGTTGGCAAAAATAGAAGCGCCGGAAATACTTTTACCCAGGGCGACCATGAGCGGCTTTTCAGAATCAGTATAACCGCTTTGAGAGAGGAGAGAACCAAGTCCCACCAAAGTTTTTACCGAATTTGGTATTTCTATACCAACCAAAGATTTGCCGGGAATGGGGGCTTCTATGCGTACGGGGTGAGCGGCCAGAGCGAGCTCCAAGTTATTTTGCAGACCCAATATCCTGGAGAGCTTGACTCCCTCGGCTGGCTTCAGGGCATATCTGGTGACAGACGGGCCGATTGAGATTTCATCCATCTCCACGATAATGCCAAAATTTTGCAAAGTTCTTTTTATAATATTTGAATTTGCTTTGATGTCTCCAACTTCCGGCTTGCCCTTATCTCTTTCCAGGAGAGACAGCGGGGGAGGGGCAAACGGTTTAAATGAAACGCTGTTTTTGCGGATACCAAACTCACTATCTTCTTCTTTGGCGGTCGCACCTTTTTTATTTAAAGCCAGAGCAGACTGAGGAGTAACCCTATCTTGAGAATTATCCTTCATTGGTTCGTTACTGTTCAGTATTTTAACTTCTTTTTCTTCCACCTCTTCTTCATCTTCTTTTTTCTTTCTGAAAATATTTAAAATGGATGAAATGTTTATGGCCGCATCAAATATGACGAGGATGCTTATGACAATCAAGCTTGCGAGTATGACCGGAGTGGCATACACATCAAAAAGTTTTACCAAAGGTTGTTGCAAAAAATTTCCTATGAGCCCACCTTTTTCAAGGTAGCCAAACCTGGCAAAAGTGAAATCAAGCAGAGCAAGTGCTGATACGAAAAACAAAGTTGCCCCCATAAACCTGATGGCCCCAAAAGAACGTTTGATCGATCGGGCAAAAGAGATGCCGAGGATAAGACAAACGGTCGGCAAGAGGAAATAGCCATAGCCGAATAGTTTTGAAAATACACCAAAGACTTTCACACCGACGAACCCCGCTTTATCAAAGGCGGCCAATATAAAGAATATAGATAAGACAAAAAATACAATCGCCAAAATCCAAGAAACAGTCTCCTCTTTTAATCTCCTCAATCCAAAATCCACTTCATTATCTTTGTTTTCTTTATTAATCTTTTTCCTTCCCATGTATAAATAATATCACAAAATACAAAACCAAGGACAGTCCTTAAAAATTTCCCAAGGACTGTCCTTGGTTTAACTTGACCCCCACACTTAAATTTAAGTGTGGGGGTTGACTTGCTATAAAAGACAGAATAACCTATATTAAGGTCATAAAAGCCACCCACTTGACTTTTCTAGTCCGATAGTATAGAATATAAAAGACACTAAAAATATAAAGGACAATAAAGTTAAAATAAGCTTGTCTTATATGAACGAAATAACACAAAATAACTCTAATTTTTTGGACCTCTACAACAAATCTAACAGGCTGGCTGCGGCTGTTTTCATGGTATCAAACGTAATAGACCAGGGCGAGGAATTGAGGACAAAAATAAAAAATTTATCTCTTGACTTGGTTTCTATGTCTGTTAAATTAAAAGACATAAATTTTTATGATGCCAGAAAAGTAATAACGGACATTGAAAAAGATTCTTTGGAGCTTATGTCCATGCTCGATATTGCCGGTCTCTCTGGCCTCATATCCAAAATGAACGGCAATATTTTGAAGGAAGAATTTCAATCTTTTATCTTGGAACTCGGTAAGTTTTCAGAAAAATTTGAGAATACCAAAAACACCTCCGTTAAAAATATTTTTGCCGAATCTCTCCTTGCAAATGTTGGTCCTGACTCGGGAATGATAGGCGTCGGTTATGGTAACAAAAACAGTGATGTCTACAAAAACGAATCCCACAATATGATAGAAAATAATAAAGCAAACGGTCGTCCAAACGGGACCGGTAATTGTAATGGCCACAAGAGGAAAGACTTGAGGAAGAACACCGTCCTAGAGTTTATTAAAGGACATAATAATGTCAGTATAAAGGACATTGTGCCAAATATAAATGGTTGCAGCGAGAAGACTGTTCAAAGGGAGCTGATAGAGCTCATAAAGGAATCAAAAATAAAGAAAGTGGGGGAGAGAAGGTGGAGCAGGTACTCTATATTATAACCCACCCAAACCCCTCTCTTACCACAAGGAGAGAGGCTTCCAAAACCTCCTCTTGTTGTAAGAAGGAGGCAGGAGGAGTTATTTGATTTGACCAGATTTATCAAATATGCAATACTTAAACGAATCGCCTTATCCACACGTTTGCTTTTGCAAGGACTGGATTAAAGCGGTAAAATTCTTTTGTCACTAAATCTGTGGTTTCTTGTCGATAAAGAAACTGCAGGGTTAGTTTAAATTGTTATTTATTAGTAGTTTAATAATTATTAGTTTAGGTGAGCCTATTGTTCACAAGATAAAAGGTTTGCCTATAATCGTTTAACGCTTCATAAAAATTTTATAATAAAAATGAAGTTTTGGACGAATTCAAATTTATGAAATTAAAATCAAAATTGTTCGCGAGTGCCGTTGCTTTCACAATGGTTTTGAGCATGGTTGCAGTTCCTGCCGCCGCTCAAACTACTGCTGAGCTCAATGCACAAATTGCCAGTCTTATGGCGATGATTAGTCAGCTTCAAGCACAAATCGCCGGTGGCGCAGGTGCTGGATCTGCTACAACCTTTACTTCCGACTTGACAGTTGGTTCAACAGGAGCACAAGTTGTCGCTTTGCAAACATGGCTAGTAAGCAAGGGTCACCTTGTTATGCCTGCCGGTGTTGCTATGGGTTACTTCGGTTCTTTGACCAAAGCCGCCGTAGCTGCATACCAAGTATCAGCTGGAATTACTCCAGCCGTTGGATACTTTGGTCCAATCACCAGAGCTAAAGTTAATGCTTTGGCTGTTGTTGTTCCCGGAACTCCTGGTAGCACAGTTATCCCTGGTACTATCACTACTCCTGGAGTAGAGGGTACTTTGACTGTCACCAACTCATCAACTGGTGTAGTGTCAACTGCTTATGAAGGTGATTCAAAAGTAGCCATTTTGGGCTTTAAAGTAGAGGCCAATGTTTCAGACATTGCTCTCCAAAGAGTTAAAATTGACCTTGGTGATTCAAGCTCTGTCTACAATAAGATATACAAGACATTGTATTTGACTGATGCAGATGGTAATGTACTTAAGTCGATAGACCTCAATTCAACCACGGTTGTTAAGGAGAGTAGCACTTACTATGTGACCATCGCCGGATTCAACTATGTAGTACCCAAGGACACAACCAAGCAAATGTATATAAAAGCCGACCTCTTCAGCGCAATTGATTCAACCGATGTTACCGCTTGGAACATTATAAACACTATTGAATTTCCTGCTAACGCAGTTCGTGGTGTAGATGGTGCCGGTATTGACCAATATAGCCCAACAGCAGCTGCTACCGTTACCAAAGCTGTTACAGTTGCCGCTACTTTGATTGATAGTGCAAGTTTGAAAGTGTCTCTCAATTCTTCATCTCCTAAGAAAACGGATGTTGTGGCTGACGGTGGAACAGGTAATGACGAACTCGATAAATTAACCGTCTTGGTATTTGACCTCAAAGCCGAGAAGGACAATGTTCTCGTTACTGATTTGAGAATCGGAGTTGTTGACCAAGCAGGAGCGGGTGCTGCAACAGTTGCTACTGCCTACCTCTATGATGGCTCAACGGAGCTTGATAATGCTACCATAACAAATGATATGGCTACATTCAGCGATATTGACTTCATTGTCAATAAAGACACAACCAAGACCCTTACTGTGAAGGTTGATGTTGACGCTGCCGATACTTCAAGAGAAAGCTTCATTGCTTACGCTTCAACAACAGCAGCTGCCGACTTAGTTTCAGAAAACTCTAATGGCGACAGCATTACTGAAACAGGTTCCGCTACTGGTAATGAAATAGGTGTCAGAAGTGTTGGTCCTGAGCTTACTCTTGTATCCAAGAGTGTAACAACTTCCGGTGTGCCACAAATTGATGGTATATCTGGCGGATCAGCTTCAACTACAGCTACTCTTTCTGCGACCTTCAACCTGAAGATTAAAGCTGTCGGAGGCGACCTCATCTTGGGTGATATTGCTTCAACCACATCTGGCCGACCATTGTTTGGCAAGACTGGGGCCACAAACAGCTTCGTGTTGTACTTGAATGGTGTAAAGAGTGTCGCAAGCAATGCTACATCTACTGATTACACTATTCCTACGGCCTGTACTGCGATTTCCGGTCTAAACAGCTGTACATTGGCTGAAGGTAGTGAAGTTACTGTCCCAGTTTCATTCCAGATTCCTGGAAGAGATGCAGCCTACGCTGGCTACACTTCAGGTCTCTACGCTGTAGGACTTGAACAAATCAACTGGAACAACGGTCAGACGACAACCTTCATGGCTGGCGAGACTGACTGGAGGACTACTTCTGTAAGCTTCCCTTAAGTCTAAAAACTTAAAAGAGTACTTGTGATACTCGCAAAAAACCACCCTAACCGGGTGGTTTTTTGTTGCTGGGGTTTGTAACTTTAATTTTAATATTGTCCACCAGTATGCTATATTTTTTACATGGTATTTTTAGATAAAACCTTCTCCAAATTTACATTGGGATTTTTATATATAAAGTGAAGATACTATTTGTTTCAGCATCAAATAGCGATGAACCTTTGGGCATAATGCTCTTATCCAGCTATCTGAAAAAACACAGTTATGAGGTAAAAGGGGCAATGAGCAAAAAGGAAAATGTCATTGAGATTGCGGAAAAATTTATGCCGGACATAATTGCTTTCAGTGTAATTACCGGCGAGGAAAAAGATTTACTTGATTTGAACAGAAAACTGAAGGAAAAGTTGGAATTCCTTTCTCTTTGGGGCGGACCACACCCAACCTTCAGTCCTGAAATGATAGAAATACAGGGTGTTGATGCTATATGTATAGGTGAAGGGGAAGATACAATGCTTGAAATTGCGGATGCTATGAAAGAAGGCAAGTCAATTGAAGGAATAAGAAATCTATGGGTCAAAAAAGGGGATAAAATAATAAAAAACGAATTGCGGCTACTGGAAGAGAATCTTGACAAATATCCTTTTGCCGATCGGGAAATCTTCGCTAGACATAAAGAAGATGATGGCTACAATATGCTGGCTATACGGGGATGCCCCTTCAATTGTACATACTGTTTTAATCATATATTCAATAAAATGTATTCCGGCAAAGGAAAGATTATCAGACACCGTAGCGTTAAAAACGTAATGCGCGAAATAAAAGAAATTGAATCAAAACACAAGGTTGGCACTTTTAAATTTCACGATGACACATTTATCATCAACAAAGAATGGTTTGGGGAATTTTGTAAAAAATACCCAAGGACGACAAGAAAACAGTTTATATGCAACATAAGAACCAATCTTGTTGATGAAAAGGTTGTCGACCTTCTAAAGAACGGCAACTGTAAAATGGTTTATATGGGAGTAGAGGCAGGCAACGACAGGATAAGGAACGAGGTGATGAGGCGCGGTATTTCTAAACAGCAAATTACTGAATGTGCAAAGTTGGTGAACCAAAGAGGCATAAAGATTTTTACCCAGAATATGCTTGGTTTGCCGACAAGCACAATCGAAGACGACTATGAGACATTAGAATTAAATGTTGAATGCAAGCCATTCTTTGCTTGGGTTTCGATTTTTACCCCTTATCCAAAAACAGAGCTTGCCGAACTTGCAAAAAAAACAGGTTTTAAGGAATTACCAGAAACATATCATTACAAGACAGTACTAAACATACCGCATGCTGCCCAGGTCAACATGTTGCACAAGCTTTTTTCCATGTGTGTTGAATATCCAAAAATCATTCCGAAGGTAAAGGAAATTGTTGCGAACTGTACTGAAAAGAATGAATCGGAATTCAAAAGGATAAGAGAAATACAGACTGTCTTTAAGGAATTTAAACATCAGGCCCTTAATGAACCGTCTACAAAATTGCCAGACTCAGTGAAAGTGTTTTTGAAAGAATGTGGTGTTGATGTCTAAAAAATCCCAAGGGCTGTCCTTGGAAAAAGTTATCCACAAGGAATTTATTTTGGCGTGATAATATGGGGTTATAAATTTTTAAAATTTAAGGCATGAGACGGTTAGTTTTTATAAGTGTTTCCACCACTCTGTTTTTATTCAGTTTTTTGTATTTGCCTAATTTGGTTAAAGCAGAAACAATTATTTCTAATGGTTATCGCGCAAAAGCTACTCGTTACTAGGATATTTTATAAAAAATAGTAGAAAATATACCCGTTACGAAATACCAATAACGTGAATACTGGCATTTGGAGACTTAATCTTAAGGCTTGCCTTTTTGTTACAAAAGAGGGATAGTAATGTTAGATTAAATATCTTACTAATAATTAAAATTATTATGAAAACTTATAATTGGCTGACGAACATTTTTTGTATAGCAGCTCTTTTTGCTATGCCCTTAACAATTTATGCTCATCCTGGAAACACCGATAGCTCTGGATGTCATACGTGCAGAACCAATTGTGGTGATTGGGGTTTATCCTACGGTGAATACCACTGTCACAACAACACTGGTTCAACTCAACCGATTTATCCGGTAACAAGTACCTATGGGGCTGGTGGTACTGGATATACCACACCGGCTCCTGATTATGCTTATCCATCATACCCAACGACACCATCTTGTCCTTCTATGTCATCTTATGATTCTCTTTCTGGTAATTGTAAATGTTATTCTGGGTATGTAGTTGGAACTGATTATTCTGGCAAGGAGGCATGTGTTTCCGCCGATTCTAAGTGTACCGATTCTTTTGGATATGGTTCACGATATAATAGTTTATCCGAGAAGTGTGAGTGTCGTTATGGTCATCTTTTTAATGGTAGTAAATGTGTATCTGAAAGTTTATATTGTTCCGATAAATTAGGTATCATGTCACAATATAATAGCTCAACAGAACAATGTGAATGCATGTCTGGCTATGAGTTTAATGGATATAGTTGTACATATAAAAAGACTAATTATTCAAATACATCTACATATTCTCCCTACTCCTCAACCCCAAGTAATTGTCCACTCAATTCTCACGAATCACCCAGTGATTCAACCATGTGCACTTGTGATACCGGGTATCAAATCAACTCAGCAAAAAATGCTTGTATTATCATACCAACAAAAACTAACAACCAAATTTGTCAAGACAGTTTTGGTTTGAATGTTGATTGGGATGGTACAAAAACCAATGATGGCCAACTAAATTGTAATTGTAAAACTGGTTATCAATGGAATGGTGACAGAACAATTTGTGTCGTTATACCAATAAAAACAACACCGCCCGTTAATGTTAATATACAAACTAACAAAAATATTGAACCAGATGAAAGTACCAAGGAAAAACCAACATCAAAAGATTTTATACCGAAAGATTCTGATTTTACGATATTTAAAGGCGTAGGCATCTTAAAAACCTCCGCTACTTTTAGGAGATGTCCATCTACTGAATGTTCTACAATTAGGTATTATGCGGAAACATCACAGTTACAAATATCAGGGAAGACCCTATCTGGAGATTGGTATAGAATTGATGGTACAACAGATGCCGGTGGGGATGGTCAAAAAATAATAGGATGGATTCATAAATCTTTGTTTGAACAAATTTCATTAAGTAATGATACTTTGACGAAACCAACTGAAATAAAAACAAACAAACAGAGTTGGTTTGCAAGATTTATTAATTGGTTTAAATAATTAATAAAATAATATGAAAACCAACAAAATACTTTCTATAATCGCCGTAGCAATGCTTTTATTAGCAATCCCACCTATGTGGCCGTATGGATACTATCAATTACTCCGGTGGGTTGTTTCAATAGTTGGAGTTTCTAACGCTTATCAAACATACAAATTAAAACTAAACGGATGGATGATAATTATGATTGCCGTGGCGATACTTTTCAATCCAATTGCACCCGTTACTTTTTCAAAAGGAACATGGGTTTTGTTTGATGTAGTCGTAGCCATTATTATGTTCGTTGTATCCTCTAAATTTAAAAAAGAAGTGGTTGAAAATAATTAACATGAAATTAGAATTAGAACAACATAAAGAATATAGGGTAAAAATTAACTGCAACCATCTTCCCGAGAAATTATCTTCAAGTAAAGATGTTTATGGATTCACGATAGGAGATAGGTATCAAGTTGATTCCGTGACTGAAAAGGGTAGTGTTTTGTTTGTTAATATGTATAAATTAGTTGAAGATGATTTGATAGAAACAGAAATAAAAACCATAACACTGGAAATGTTTAAGAATTGTTTTGAAGAAATTGATATTATCAAAGACATTATTCTTAAGCGCCACAACATTAAAATGGTATGAAAAAGTGGATAATTTTTACAGTAATATACGTTTTAATCACCACGTGGCTAGCTTCTGTAGCGAATGAAAATATTTTTTGGTCCTGATAAAGAAAGTACAATAACTATTGCCATCACTGTTTATGCAATTCTAGTTGCATTACATTTTGCCTTCAGGGGGATTAAAAAATTACTTAAGCATTAAACCTTATTGTTTTTAAACTCAAACATCCAAATCTGCCCATGGTGGTGAAGTAAAAAAAGGTTTGTTATTATAAACACATGAGATACTTCGATAAAACCTTTTTCAAGTTTACTTTAGGATTTCTCTGCATCGTTTGCATCAGTTTGTTTGTAATGTATTTCGCTTCAAATTTTGGCAGTGACGGCAAAGTTCAAACTGCTCAGCCTGTTTCCGCACCGTAGTATATGAAAATAACACCTCCAAAACTTTTATTTCTCGCCATTTTATTTTTTGTTTTTCCTGCGGTTTCTTTTGCGGAAGTGTCTAAGGTAGTATTTACAACAGATCCGCAAACCATAAAGCCGAGCACACTTTCCGGTCCCATAACCATTCAAACTCAAGATTCCGGAGGTAATACGTATCAAACTCCGGAAACTATTGATATCCAATTTATATCTACTTCAGCTACCGGCGAGTTTCTCGGCAGTACCGGTAATCCCGCGACAGCATATATGAGCAAAAATACCGCCAACAAAACTTTTTATTACAAAGATTCTACTGAAGGAACTTTCACCATTACGATAAATATCAGGGGCAGAGACAGTGGCATAGAGCTTGATGTCAGTCAGCAAATCGTCGTTTCTTCCAGCGTCACCCAAAGTTCTTCTGAAAATAATCAAAATACTTCCGGAGAAGTTTTGGGCGCCTCAACCGACTCGTCTTCGTCGACCACGCAGTCTTCCGGCGGAGGCACTACAGAAAAAGTTTCTTCATTAAATTCTCAACTGGAAATCATTGCCGGCAATGATAGGACAACTTCCCCCGGTAGCCCAATCTGGTTTCAGGCGACCGTAAAGAAAAATACTACTTCGGCCGGTCCTGAATTAAACTGGTCATTTGGTGATGGCAATGTTGGGGTTGGTCCACTGGTTGACCACACTTACAAATATTCCGGTGATTATGTGGTGGTTCTAAGCGCTAGGGCGGGGGATATATTTTCGGTCAGTCGTCTTAAAGTGAAAGTGTTTGAGTCAAACATGAGAGTTATGGATAAAGATGAATATCTGGAAATTTCAAATAACGGCAATGCGGAAATAAATCTTTTTAATTGGAAAGTGGAAAATAAAGGCAGGGGTTTCGTTTTTCAACCCAACACGATAATTTTGCCCAAATCTTCAATCAAGCTCGATAAAATTCTTCTGACAATGAAGGGTTTGGACAACAGTCTCGGAACTTGTCTCAAAAATTCTCTGGGTGAAGAGGTTTTTGTGATTGCCCCAGTTGAAGAGGTGGATTTAAAGGAGGTTTCCAAAAATATTGATAATATCAAAAAAGAATTTTCGGTTATACAAGAAAAAGCCAAAAGTCTTGGATTTGTATCAAGTGTTCCCCAAAATAATACTAATATTTATACTCAGCAAGCAAATGTTTTTTCGGCTATTTCAGTAAGCAAAGATGGGGTGGATTCGACAAGCTCACCACAGGTAACTACCAGTACTGAAAATATAATTTATGAAGTGCCAAAACAAGAAGGTTTTATAACCAAGTTGACAAATTTTATAAAGAGAGTATTCTCTAACTAAGGCTTTGGAGACCGTAGGTCGAAGATCCTGAGCGAGAGCGAAGGACGATTATAATTTCCTACGCAAAAGCAATTCTATTGCTCCAAGCTTGGTCGAAAGATAATTTTCAATTATCAGTTTTCAATTTTGCAATGAATTTTCAATGTCTTAATTTGAAAATTTTAAAATTGGAACATTGATTGAAAATTGTAAATTAAAAATTGTAAATTTACCAGAATGGCAATTACAAAAGAAAAGAAAAAAGAAATAATGACAGGTTTGGAGAAGATATTATCCAAATCCAAATCAATAGTGTTTGTGCAATTTCACAAACTGCTTGTTAAAGACGCTTCTATTATCAGAAGGTCTTTGAAAAGTGAAAATGTCGGCTATGTGGTCGCCAAAAAATCTTTGTTCAAAAAAGTTTTGGAAGGCACCAAAACCAAAGGCAGCATACCCGCCATGGAAGGGGAGTTGGCTCTTACCTATGGAGAAGATCTGATTGCTCCAGCCAGGAGTATTTATGATTTCCAAAAGAAACTTGATGGCAAAGTCTCAATACTCGGGGGTATTTTTGACGGAGAATACAAATCACAGGAAGAGATGCTTAGCATCGCCTCCATCCCATCTTTGGATGTCTTGCGTGGTATGTTCGTCAATGTCATCAATTCGCCGATACAGAGATTCACTATCGCCCTCGGTCAAATAGCGGAGAAAAGAAATTAATAAGCACGAAATACGAAACACGAAATTCGAAACAAATTCAAAATATTCAAATCTCAAAGTTTTAAACATTTGAATTTTGGATTTAGATATTGTTTAGGATTTCGGATTTAGAATTTCGAATTTAATCTAAAAATTATGTCAGATGAAATAAAAAATGATGCAGTTGCTGAAGTCGTAGAAGTTCCTGCAAAGTTTGCCAAAATCGTAGAAGAAGTTGAAAAAATGTCAGTTTTGGAGCTGAACGAATTGGTGAAGGTTTTTGAGAAAAAGTTTGGCGTATCGGCTACTGCCGTAGCTGCCGGTCCTGCCGTAGCTGCCGGTCCTGCTGTTGAAGAAAAATCAACTTTCAATGTTGAACTGGTTGATGCCGGTGCTCAAAAAATTGCAATTATCAAGATAGTCAAAGAAGTTTTGGCACTCGGTCTCAAAGATGCCAAAGACAAAGTTGATGCCGCCCCGACCGTTCTCGTTGAAAACATGAAAAAAGAAGAAGCCGAAGCTTTGAAGAAGAAAATCGAAGAAGCGGGAGGCAAAATTACGCTCAAGTAATTTTGAACCGGAGCACGACGGTGCGAGGTGGGTGAGAAGCGAAAACTTGAAGCTTCGCAAGACCTTGAGCATTTGTAAAATGCGAAAGGTGTACAGATTCTGTAAGAATCGCGCAAATTTTCAGCAGAAAATTATGCGTGACCAGTTACACCAAAATAATTCCTAAAATTAAATAAAAAATTAACGGCTCAACGATAACATCTCGTTGAGCCGTTTGATATCTATCGGGTGGCGACACTTTTTGCCTACTAGTCTTGAGGTGTGAACTGTTGCAAAGGCAAAACGTCGGCCTTCATTTCGCACCTCTTACTGCGGCTGTGTTTGTAGAAACACTTCAAACCCAGGCCATCGTCCCTTCTCTTCCACCCATCCTCGATGAGGGCTCGATTGGCCTCATCCTCCGAACTGAACAGACCCCGAACTATGTCAGAAATGCTCGGGTTATCGAAATGTATCTGGATGTAAAACAAGACACACCTTCCTTTCTCTGTATACCATTGTAGCATACCAGTATTTAAAAGTCAACCTTTGGAAATAAATGGGTGATGAGGTAGAATGCAAACAACATGGACATACTAGAAAAACTTTTTGGAAGCACGGCTAAGGTCAAAATCATAAAGCTTTTCCTTTTTAATCCGGACATGGCTTTTGACAGTTCCCAAACGGCTGAAAGAGCCAAGGTTTCCAGGGTAATCGCTAGAACAGAAATAGATAATTTGGAGAAAATAGGCTTCATTAAACCAAAAACATACACAAAAGAGGTAAAAAGACAGAAAAACCGAACCATCAAGACTTTCCGCAAGAGGACAAATGGCTGGACGCTTGACCCCAAGTTTCCTTATGTAGAAGCCATCAAATCTTTCCTTGTAAGCATAAATCCTTTCAAACACAAAGATATTATTGAAAAGATTTCCCGCGCCGGCAAAATTCAGCTTCTGGTTATATCGGGAATTTTCATAAAAGACCCCGATAGTAGGGTTGATTTGCTTGTAGTGGGGGACAACTTGAAACAGGGTCAGCTCGATAATATTATAAAAACGATTGAATCTGAAATAGGCAAGGAGATTCGTTACGCATCCTTTGAAACTAAAGAATTTAATTACCGTTATTCAATGTTTGATAAGCTCGTCAAGGATATTTTGGAGTATCCTCACGAAAAGATTATAAACAAGCTTAATCTTTGATTATCCACAATATACGTTGCTAATAGGTTTAAGAGGTGTATATTTTATGTTGTAATTACTAGTTTGTTTTAATATTAATAATTAATAAATATATGACAATAAGTACTTGGAGTGAGGTCCTCTCACTATCTTTTAGGAACCTTTGGCTCGGTGTTGTTGGCTTCGTGCCAAATTTGGTTGTGGCTATCGTAGTCGTCCTTTTGGGTTGGGGAGTAGGGGCCCTTTTGGGTAGAGTGGTCTCCCAAATTATAAAGGCCATAAAAATCGATGAGGCCTTGAAAAGGGCTGGAGTTGAAGATTTTCTCAACAGAGGAGGTATCAATTTGAACTCCGGAGCTTTCCTTGGGGGTCTTGTCCGCTGGTTTGTAATACTGGTTTTTTGGGTCGGCGCTTTTGAAGTCTTGCAGTTGTCCCAAGTAACGGTATTTTTGAGGGACATACTAAATTACTTGCCTCAGGTTGTTGTGGCCGTCCTTATCCTTATCGCAGCCGGTTTGGTCGCTGAAGCTATGAAAAAAGTAGTGCTCTCTTCCGCTATGGCTGCCGAAGTTGGTTCGGCCGGATTTTTGGCGACAGTTACCAAATGGGTGGTTTGGGTTTTTGCCATACTGGTAGCTCTTTCTCAACTTGGTATCGCTTCAGGATTTGTCCAGACCATATTTACAGGTTTGGTCGTAGCCCTTTCTTTGGGCTTGGGCCTCGCTTTCGGTTTGGGTGGTCAAGAAGCTGCCGGCAGAGTGATTGAAAAAGTAAGCAAAGAAATATCTAACAAAAAATAAGATGCTGTGCATCTTGTTCCGACTGCGTTCGGACAAGATGAAAATTCATTTTCATCTTGCTCCTCACTTGTCGGAATAGGAAGCTATGCTTCTCGTTCAAAAAACGTCTCATATTCGGGGCGTTTTTTGTTATCAACAACCTTTCCACACATCAATAAATGTGGATTTGACAGGTTTTTATAGGCGTGTATACTTGTGAATACATATGTTTTTGAGATGTTTAACTACGAAGCGTAAGAGAGGGTAGCAAACCCTCTGGCTTGTTGTGAGCCCGCTTCGAGAGAAGTGGGATTTTTCTTTCCTCTTTAGTTCCGATGGCCATCGGAATAGAAGAGGGTAGAAAAGAGGTTAAGGAAGCAAGACCGTATTTTGACAAATAAATACCACTCCAACATCGCTTTTGTTTTTCACCGCCTGGTGGATTGCAAGGGGTCTTTGTTTGTTGGAAGTGGACGTTAGTAATGCTGCAAAGAGATTAGTCTCATGCGGCAGGATAAAATTAAGTAAGAAAAAGTGGTTTTTGAATTTCCTAATAGGAAATTTAAGGGCGTATGGTGGATGCCTTGGCTAGAAATAGCGATGAAGGACGTGGCGTGGCA
>Ga0208375_1001787_pt1 | contig 22407 bp, 23 predicted proteins | sample RifOxyD1_FD_184038 | JGI IMG/M metagenome (GOLD analysis project Ga0208375, IMG submission 184038) | Soil microbial communities from Rifle, Colorado - Rifle Oxygen_injection D1 (SPAdes) | ecosystem: Environmental > Terrestrial > Deep subsurface > Rock core/Sediment | place: Rifle, Colorado... | reverse complement strand
GGTGAGCTGCCACATCAAGATTTTGGGCAACAATGGTTGGAACAACTGGGGTTGTAGGAGTGGGTTGGCTTTGAGGGATTTGGGAGGAAATGGTCTTGAAAATGTTTTGGACTTGGCCAAGAATTGCTTCTTCAGCGCCTTCAAGATGGTTAAGAAAGTCTGGTTTACCAGCGTGGGGTGTTTTTGGGGAAGTAAGGGTTTCAGCTGTGGGGGTACTTGTTTGGTAATAGATTCTAGGACTTGTTGGTTTCTGCCAATAATAAAGAGTGGGGGTGTAGACAGAGCGGATAAAGGCGATAAGCCATTGTTCAAGTGGGCGCTCTTGAATGGGAAGAAAGGCAAGAGCAGCACCAAGAAGGACAAAAAAGATGATAAAAGGCCATTTGAGAAAAGAAGGAAGAGGGGATGCATAGAATAAAAGGGAGACAAGACCCCCTCCTGCAAGTTCAAAAAATTGCTTTATGGTCATGTCACCCACAAGCCTAAATTGGTAGGAGCTTATGTTTTGAGGAACTGGATGTTGTTCAAAGACAGGTAATTGCGGTTGCATATGGTTATCTAACTTTACCTCATGAAAATTGTGTTTCAAGCGAGAGCTTTTTTCACAGGGTCTAAATGTTGGGTTTTTTGGGGGTTATCCCCTATAATATGTAGTGAATATTTTGAACTTTGGTATTTGAGAATCGGAGATGGAAAATGGGTGATTGGCGAAGAAAAGTAGATCGCTATGTTGATTCGAGAGAAAGAAAGGAAAGAGAGAGGGTTGAACGAGAGGAACAAGAACGGCAGGTTAAGGAGGAACGTGAAGCGGCTCGTCAACTAAAGGCGAACAGAAAAAAATTAACTAGACTTCCTTGTCAAATATGTGGAACTGTTAGCGAGGAGCCTTCAAAGAAGAAAGTTCTTGATTATGAAATAGATAGCGGCTGGGGTGTGTCGACTTATATATATAAATGGGCTGATAATTGGGATTGGCCCATGGGTTTTGAAACATGTTTAGTTTGTAACAGGAGAGTATGTGCTGATTGTATATATAAGGGAATGTGTAAAATTTGTGCATCAGGATGGATAGAGAGGTTTTTGGGTGAGTTGACAAGGTGTTTTTGTCGTTAAGTTAAATTAAAAAGGCTGTAAACAAATTGCAGCCTTTTTTGTTACACTGAATTATGAGTAATGGTGAATATGATAGAATAGTGCACTCTCAAGGCTGGGAACATGAACCAACTGATGTGTTGGTTCAAAGAATAAAGGAAGCGAGAGAAGCGGAGAAGAAAAAGAAAAAACCTCAAGATATGGAAAGAGAAAAGACAAAACCAATTATTCCAGATAGAAGGCCAGCGGTAGTTGGGGGGGGGCGTGGTGGAAACACTGTTGACTATCAAGGATCATATTTATTTAGAACAGTACAAGAAGAAAACGAGCTTTTACAAGACTTACCTGATGAATTGGGAGACAGACTGGAGAGAATACACCAAGAAACGATTGATGATCCTGGAGCTATGACACCTGTTGAACTTCGGGCGGAATCAACTTCTTTGAGAGCTTTATTAGCGAGGCCAGGTATTGATGTTGCAGCGATAAACGAAATTGCCCTACGAATTGATAGAGAAGCAGCAAGACGTGAGTCTGTGACAATATTACCTCCAGCTTATATTGCATCTCCTCCAGTGTATCCAAGAAGCATTGTTCCTCCAGCGGCAGTTGGGGGAGTTGTTCGAGTAGAGGGGATGACTACACCTGAAAATGAAAGGAAATTTTTTGATGAAATTGAGGAGACTGGGGAAGGATTGGTCGAAGTTACAAGAGCTATCAGGTATTCAGATGAAGAACGTGGTACTAACAGAATAATTGATTTGGATAATAGAGTGCTTGATGGATTGACTAGTAGTGAAAAAACATTGCTTATTGCTAGAATGCGACTTTCTAACGCTAGAGCAAGAAAGCAAGCAGTTTTTGTGACAGAGATGATTAAACCAAGTCCCGAGATATCAGGTTTGAATAAACAAGAGGTTAAGGCTTTGTTGGAATATCCTGGGGTGAATGAAGCCGCGTCGCTTTACGCAGTACTTTTGGCAAACCCTGAAATGGGAAAAAAATTCGCAGAAAGAGTATGGAGAGACGAAGCTAAAAGAAAATACATTTCAAAGGAGCCGAAACCAGAAAAAGGAAAGGTTGAGACAGATGGGCATTATGAGGCAAGGATAAATGAATGGAAAAAAGGACAGGTTAAAGATCGGGGTAATTTAGATCAGTTTAGGCGAGGGGTTCGGAGTTTTTTGGTTACCGAGCTTGGGATGGATCAACAAGCTGCATATCAAGCTGAAAAAATTGCATATAATTTTATTTACGTTAGTGATTTTGCAGATTCATTGGCTGTACAAGGTACTGTAAATATAGAAGCAATGAAAAATGGTGCGATGGTTGGACTAATTAATCCAAGAGGTAAGATGGTTGGAGAATTAAGAGGAGGAAAAACTTGGCCATTTAATGTTTTTGGTGATTGGGCAGCTCATCACAGAAATAGGTTAATAAATGATCCTGAACAAATACCACTTCCAGACAGGATGTTTGTGAGTATGCTTTCGGACGAGGATAAGGTGGGGGTAAGCTTGATTGATACTTTATATGCCAACGGCATGAGTTTGGTTTCTAAAGGACGACGTGCACAAATTGATAATCTTGATATTGGGAGAATGAGTGATTCTCCGTTCGTGCAATATGAGTATCATCGTGTTGCTCCAGCTGTTTTGATCGTTGGAGTGGTTGCAAGCGGACAAATGCCAAAAGATAAGGAGGGTAAATATTCTTATTTGATTGATGCGTTTAATAAGCTAGGAACGATAGATAAAAGCACAAGGAAATTACTATTTTATTTAGCTGAAAACGGAAAAACACCTTGGTTGAATCCGAAAAAGAAGAAATTTGAGCCAGTTGGTAATGCGATGCTGATTATGGCGACCAAAGACAATTTTAATCAAAAAAACCCTGACTACTACAAATAATAAAACTTGTTTTTTGTACCTGTGAGGTGAAGAAGCTGATTAATATTACTTCAGTTTTGAAAGGAGTCCCATTACTCCCGATGTGCGTGTTGGAGCCCCAGAGTATGCCTTGAGATATGTTTGCGCCTGTGCGGATGTGTAATTTTTGGCTGAGCCAAAAGATTCTCCGATTGCTTGGCCGTATCCAAATGGCTTACCCATAAAGAATGATTTGACCATGCTTGCCGTGCTGGGGATGATTGCAAGCAGAGCGATACTAATTCCAAGAAAGATTAGAGCTGTTGGGTCACCGGCTGTTCCGAGAAGAGGAGGCCATCCGTTGCCAAAGATGTTGTCGTAACTACCAGGTGTGTTGAAAAGTGCGTCTCTTAAATTGTCAAATATTAATGCGTCTTTTATGGCAACTTTCAGTGAAATAGTAAGAAAAAGATGTGAGAGTGCAAAAAGTAAGGATGTTACTGGAAAAACTGATAAATCAGCAATATATTCTTTTACCCAATTTGAAAAACCAAGCTGGGGTGAAATAACACCTAAAGCTATATATAGAGGAGAGAAAATGACTTTAAGAATTAATGTTGCCGTGGTTTTCATCAGAAGCCATAATATTTTGAAACTAAGTATAAGAAAGAAAACAAGAATACCCATAAAGACAAGTGATCCTACTGGTAGTATTACAGCAAAGAAAATACCTACTAAGGAAGGTATTACAAGCAGATTACCTATTCCAGACCCAAGTGTGATTAGGCCGAATACGAGGCTGAGAAGCATGAAAACAAAGTCAAAGATTAAGTATCCCCAGATACCAGTTCCTAAAATTCCTTTTGTGAGAAGATCAAACATATTTAGCCCTGGTCCGAGAGGAATGATATCTTTAAGAAATAAGCTAAGAATGCCTATGCTAACATACATCAAATCGACTAGTAGTCCTGATATTGCGTATGAAAAAGTGACTAAGACCAGTGCTATTGCTAATTTTGGAAGGGCTGATTGGATGGAAATAACAGTTCGAGGGTTTAGTTGGACACGAAACATAATCATAAAGGCAAGGATGATGGTTATGATAACGAAAAGTGCATAAGTGAAGTCTCGGATTGCTTGCCAAATTGATTGAATTAGTGGACCGTATGCAGTATATCCAAATCCGGTTTGTGCTTGAACTGTTGGTACAATTTCCAATTGTTGGAGTTTGTTTTTTATATAATGAACTCCAGACAGGGATCGTTCCTGAAAAACTTTGTCAATTAATCTTTCTGTGTTAGTTGCGGGTGTTAGATTAGCATAATGAATACTGGTGGGAGAAGCTGTAAATTTTTCTCTTAACGCTTCTGTACACGTTCCCGCGTCTACTTGTCCACCAATTGCTTCGAAGGCGCATGACATTACTTTAGGACCTAATACTTTAGTGAAAGGCCACGTTATAAAAGTCATGATAATCCAATCAACCTGGGCTGCTGTGTAGCGCTCACCAAAGATTTCTGTTGGGTTTTGGTCATCGTATACGTGTTTGTACCACTCGGCCATATTTTGGTTATACCAAGTGGCCTGAGCTGGTTTGGGGGCAAGATTAACAAAAAGGAAAATGGCAAGGAGAAGAGATGTGAGAATTTTGGTGAATAGCTTCATTCTGATTTAATAATAACATGAGGGTTTTTGGGGGCAAGGAGTAATTGGTTTTAGTGGGCGCGACACATACCACCATATTTGTTTTCAGAGAGCAGTTGAATAATGCTGTTTAAATTTGGGGAATAGACACCGCCGTAAGTTTTGTCTGGATCAACAGGTTTGCCCTCAGGTCTATAACCATAACTTTGTAATACACCATGTCCTGCTTTTTGGGTAATATTTGAGAAATCTTCAACCCAGGCATTGAAAGTATTGAGCATACAAGTTAGTTTGTCACCGATATCATTTTCATATCCAACTCGGCCATACCGATCACAACCAAAATGCTCAGCGTTTTTCTTATCGGGATCGGTGGTGAGAAGTCCACCGTTTTCGTTTAAAGCAATAGTGATTGCTAGATATGGGTTGAGATAGCTTTCAGCAAGGGTACGATCAATGACATATTCGTAGCAGGTTTTACCACAACAGGTGTGAAAGAGGTTTTGGAATTTTTGATCAGTTGGATTGGTATAGTTTAATCCCCAGTCGCCAAAAGTGCCGGCATAATAGTGAGACCAGCCTTCGGCAATAGACGTGAGAAAACTGGTTTGTTGGTAAGTAAGAACAGTTCTTAATTCACTTGCAAATCTTTGAGCATCGACGGGATTTGAGTAGACGTTGACACAGCTGCTGGAATTATTCATTGGAGGAATGGCTTGAGAAGGGAAATATTTTGCTTTTGATGGGGTACAGTTATCAACCAAATCTTGACCATCAAACTTTCCTGATTTAAATCCACGGGGACGAAGAGCAACCTGGATTTTTTCAAGGAAGTATTTTTTGACTGATCCAAGATGTGGGAAGTAAACTTCTGCTCTGGCTGTGCCTCCGGCGGGGTTGCTTGGGTCACCGGCACTGACCAGGACAACATTGTCGGTTTCTTCTGAACGACCAGCTTGGTATTCTGCGTAGGAAACAGCTGGGAGATCTTTAATATCAACTACTGGTGTTTTTGAACCAAAGCGTGGGAAAATGCGTTTGAAGATGGACATTGAGCCATCAACAAAACGCTCCATGATTTCTTCGGTACGGGGCATTGCATTATAAATACTGGCACTGGCTCCAGCTGAGACTTCGCAGAAGTTCCAACAACGATCACAATCTGTTCCGGGAGTACAGGTGAGCATACAGGCTGTGTCTCTGGTAAATTGGCAAGTAAAATTACCAGAGTAGGTAAGCTCACCCTCAATGGTAAAGGCGTCACCGTAGTCTGCAGCAATTTGCCTATCTCCGACTATTTTTCCGTTTTCGCGTGTGTAAGTGCCTGAACTATCAAAGTTTGTAACAGAGAAGGCCGGAAGAGGGTAGGTAACATCATAATCATCGGCTTCTTCTGGTACTTTAAGATATTCATTTTTTCCTTCTCTTAACCAGTCGCCAGGCCCAGCAACTTTTTTCTTTTCTTCACACCAGCCAACATCGTAAAGAGTTCTTTGCTGTTTGTTTTCAAAACCAGATTCACCGCTTGGCAGGTATGTTTTTTGAAGCTGAAGACCCATTTGAGTTGTTTCTTCAACGTGAGGATAGTACATGTTTAGATAGCTCCCATCGCATGATTCTCCTTTGGGAACAAAGCTTACTTTTGATTGGGCAACGTGCATAACAGGTTGCTCTTGAAGTACAGTGCTTGCTTCGAGGTATCCAGTCATGTCTTCAGTAGAGGCTTTGGGAATATAACGTTGGAAATTACTCCAATAGTCAACTCGACCATCATATGCACCAAGGGGGGTTTCGTAGCAAAAATAAAGACCAATACCACTAATGCCAATGTATGGACAGTATTTACCGCGCCAGTTTTCAAATGCTCTCCAATATTCAGAGAATTTGTCATAGTTTTTAGAGTTGGGTGGGGTATGATCACCTTCATCAACCCAACTGGAAAGACGTTTGCGACTAATATCAATTCCTGTGTCTGGCCAGGTTGGTATGTCTACGGACATTCTTCTGTCTGCCCATTGATCAGCTTGGGGGTAACAAGGGCCGGGAAATTCATTCATGATATTTTGTATACCTTTACCATCTGGTATCCAATCAAGATCAGGAACTAGCCAATCAAGAACTCCAAAGACTGAGAGTACTAATTCTGTTGTTATTTCTGAAAGCAAGCCCCCGTCGAAATTGAAGGTGCAGGCAACTGCTTGATTGTGGCGATTGGTTTGGTAATCGCTGATTGAATAATCATCGGCAATATTTGCATATTCCGGGTCGTTTGTATTTTTGATTTGAGTTAGTGCGAGGGCGTTTTGGAGGTGTCTTGGGTAGAGTTTGTTGATTGGTCCGCTGTAATTGATAACTCGACCGGATAATTTGAGTGAGTTTTGGTAGTCTACATCTGTCATCCAATCTTCGCGTTTGGGATATGTTTCTTGGTATGTGGCTAGGCTTTCTTCCGCCCGATTCAGGGTGCCATTTAAGTACCAGCTGACATAATTTGTCATTTTTTGAGCAGGTTCTAGTTCGTTTGTGAGTTTGCTTTGCCCCCATTGATTTTGGGCGTTGATAATATATGGGGTTCTAGTTAGTCCAAGAACTGGAAGTTCGGTTTTACTAAAATCAGTGGTTACTGGCATTGGTCGGTTTGTAACTAGATAGCCACATGTATATGAGGTATATGAGCCATCGGGGCTTTCAACACATGGTTTTTCTGAATCAAGGGAAATAGCAAAGGGAAAGGATCCGATTCCGCCTGGATTTTCTGGATCAGATGGGTGGAAGACCTTGATTGTTTCAATGGCGTTTAGTGTATTTGCGCAGCTGTAGTAAGTAGCATCTCTGACATCGGCAGTATATGGGCAGCGAGGGTAGGGGCGGAGAGAATGATATTCGGGATCGCTATTTTCTTGGTTAGAAGCGGCAAAATCTATATCTAGCTTGCCTTTGAAATCTCCTCCGATATTTGGATCGTATAGGTCGCATTTGAACGCAGATGGGTTAAATGGATTGGCTGAGGGACCTGTGCCACAGTAGTCAGAGAGAGTACAGTTTTCAATATCAACCTCTTTTCCACTGGCTGTATAGACTTTGCCGCGGACATAATACCACCAATTATAGTTTCCTTGCGCATCACGAGGAGCTTGTTGGCCGCCGCAGTTGGGAGCGATTAGGGTGGTGGCGGTTGGAATGCCTGGTGGAAGAGGGGTTTCGTTGTAAAACCTGACTTGCTCTTTGACGTCGGCACTTGGGTCGGTTCCCCAGCCTTCAAAGTGAACGACTTTTTTGCCTGGACACATGTGGGTTTCAAGATATTTCCAGGTATCTAATCTATCAACACCCATAATACCAGCGTAGGCAGAGGAAACGTCAAAAACGCTTGCTGTTAGGACATCGGCGTAATCGCATGCACCAGTTGATCTGAAGCCTTCAATCCAAGGAAGTGGGCTGTAATCTGCGTTATAAAGGTCAGGACCTCCTGGAGATACTGGGAATTTTCTGTGATCTGCAATAGCCTTGGAAAATTGAATAAACATTCTGCCGTAGTTTTCTCCTTCAGTTCTAAGATCACCGTCAATAGCTCCCCACCATTGGAGATTATTTAATTCAACACCAACTACAACATATACTGGACCACCTGGTCCTCCAACGCCGTTAGGAAAGGTGCTTGCTCCAACAAGATTTAATTGATGGGCGTAATTAAGGAGAAGACTTGGATTTTCGGCATCAGCTTTTTCTACCCAAAGACGCAGTATAGTTGGAACATTGGATTTGCTGGGGACTGTATTGACAGGGCCACCGAAGTCGGGATTGTTAATAACTGCAACAACACCAGTAAAGCCTTGGGCATCGACGACGTTTGCTCCTGCTTCAGCGACGGGAAGTTCTGGGCCTATGGCATTGGGATCATTGGCAAATTCTTGGGAATGAAGGAATTTGGGATTAAAGAATAAAATAAAAGTGACTAGCAAGCTTAAAAACAGGGTTGGAAAAAGACGCTTTGGCATACTTATAGCTTAGCACATGAAATGGGTAGAAGTTGAGAGTGTGTTACGGTTGGACAACACGGAAATTGAGGATGTTTGTTTGACCCGAGAAAAGGGCAATGAGATTAAGGAAAAAGTAAGCAAGGGCAACAAAAATAATGCCTAAAACCGCATAGGTTAGAACGGATTTAGCTTCAGATGCTTTTTTAGGATCACCACTGGCCATGGTGTATTTAAAGCCACCCCAGACAAGCATTAGGAAAAGAAGGATGCCGCCAAAGCCGATGAGAGTGGAAACAATATTGCCAAACATGCCTTCAAATTCAACGAGTTGAGCTGGTGGTGGTGAAACGGCTTTAATGATAAATGCAAACATAAAAACATTTTAACTTATGAGATTACAAAGAAGCAAGAATAGTTTATGAAGGGAGAATAGTGGGAATGGAGAAATTTGTAATATCAATACCAAAGACAGTGCTAATAAGATTGATAATTGCCCAAGAAGCAAATACGATAATAAGACCAATTAAGGCTGCTGTGATTTGATTTCTTGCGCCTTCTGTGTTGACTTTGTCACCACCTGAGATAATCCAGCGAATACCTCCAATGACTAACATAAAGAAGAAAATGACTCCTGCGAGTACAAGAACCATGGTAATAGCCCAACTGATAATATTACTGACTGTAAAACTATCGATATTAGCGACACTTGAGCCTGGCGTAATGGTTATTTGAGTATCTGAGCCTCCTGTGCCTCCACCGCCACCTGCTGCTAATAAAATTGGTGTTAATAAACTTAACATGTTAATTGATGTTACTTCAGGTTCAAAAAGATTGTCAAGGGCTAGTTTTTACTGAATGATTAAACTTCCAAAATCAAGATTCAGGATATCCAGGCCAAAAGCAATCTCGATTAGTTTAATTACAGCATAGACTGAGATTAAGATAATTACACCAATAAAGGCATGCATGATTTGGTTTCTAGCGTTTTCCAGTTTCATTTTATCTCCTTTGGAGAGAATCCAATTTATTGCTCCTAGGATGAAATAAATGATAAAACCAATAAGACCAATCATAATGCCAAGGGTGAAGGCATTGCTAAAAAGTGTACTAAGTGCAGTTCCACTGTCGCTAGTTTGAAGTGAGCTTTTTAGGGCAGGATTTTGAATTTGTGCGAGTGATTTGTCCATATTTATTTTATAGACCTAGCATGGCGGCAGGGTCAAGTATGTCAAGTCCGACGATGTTACCAAGAATATCAATAATAAAGATGGCTGCAATTGCGATAATTATACCAACGGTTCCTGTTGTGATTTTTCCACGGGCGGACTCAATCTTTTTTTGATCATTTCCAGCCCCGATCCATTGGATTGCACCGATAAAAAACATAAAAATAAAATAAATGGAAGCAATACCAGTTAATGCGCCGATAATAGTAGAGACTATTGAATTAAGAGTCACACCAGGACTTGAAGTTTGAGAGAGAGGTCCAGTGCCAGGACCGGAAAATGTCCCAATGTTTATTTGTGTAATATAATTTTTCATTATGATGGTATGGTAGGTGAGAGTAAGAACATTCGATCACCAAAAAATAGTTGTCCAATAATAGCTGCGATAAGAAAGGTGGAGGCCATTATAAAAATGCCGATAACAGTTTGCCAGATTTTTGCCCAAGCCTCAGTAACTTTTTTTGGATCATTACCAGCTGAAATAAAATTGTAACCAGCTAGGATAAAATTGATTAGAGCATAAATGCCACCAAAAACAATAAGTGTGTTCATGATGACATTGAAGAATTTACCTAGTGCACCACTTTGAACATCGCCGTATTTCCCGGTGATGGCGCTTGGTGCTTGAATTCGTCCGAAAATTAAAGGTGTTGCTGCCATGTTGATATTTATTATAACCCTAAAGTAGCACCCGTGATAAGACTGAATATTTTAACAATCCAATAGGAAATTATGACAACAATAAAGCCAATCAGACCCCATTGTATACCCTGTCTTCCTTTTGCGACTTCTTCTGGTCGAGAATGACCAGCGTTGATTATGTGTTGGTAGCCACCCCAAATAAAAATGAACATAAAGACAATGCCCGCAAAAACAATAGCTGTTTCGACAAAATTGCCAATAAGAAGACTAATGCCCTCAGTATATCCCCAGGGTGAGCCGTATTGGCCGCCGATATCAACTGGTGCTGCATAGATATTTTTAATAATCATAATTTAGCCAAAAATATTAGTGATTCCAGGTAACTTTAAGAGAATTCCAGCTAGTTGGACAAGGAAAAACGCAAGAAAAACGATAATAAAACCAGTCATGGCATCAGTAATAATACCCTTTGCTTGTTGTTGTTTTTTTGGATCTGCTCGGGAGGTCATGATAATAAATCCTCCATATATTAAATAAAAGAGTAAAAGCGTTCCGGCGAAAAAGAAAATTAGGAAGACAATATTGTAGGCAGTGCTTGAACCGGAAAAAAGATCTCCGATGGTGCCGCTTGCAAAATTGGGTGCGGCTGCGTTTTCAAGAGCATTGAAGTCGATTTGAGCCAAATTATCCATTTTGTTAATTAATTATACATTAAGGCCTGGGATGGCAAGAATATCTACTCCAATGATACGAAGAATGAAGATTGAGAAAACAAGAAGAAGAAGACCACTGATGGCGGCAACAAGTAATTCTTTGCCCGCCTGAACCTTTTTGGGATCACCGGTTGAGATAATGATTAAAAAGCCTGCGTAGACTATAAAAATAAAAGCAACTCCTCCTGCAAGTCCAATGGACCAGCGAAGGAAAAACGCAACAAGATTGCCTGTGGTATCAATCGGAATACAGCCGATGGCAGAGTCGATTCCTTTTCCAATACCCCCACCACAATCTTTTGTAATATTTGCCGCAAGAGTATTCATAGTTATTTATATTTAAATTGTACCGTTTTGGTCAGAGGATGTCGAGAATGTTAACACCAATAATGCGAAGGAGAAAGACAGAAAAAATAGCAAGGAGAAGGCCTGAGACAGCACTTATAAAAATGTCTTTCCAAAGGTTTTGTTTTCCGGGATCATTTGAAGAGCGGAAAAGAAGCAGAAAGAAACCTGAGATGACAATTAGGACAAAGGCAATACCACCAATTACTCCAGTTGACCAGCCGATGAAGAAGAGAAGGAGTTCGTCTATATTGTCATAAGGGATACAGCCAATAGCACTATCAATACCCTTATCCCCTTTGTTGGTGGTACATTCAATGGTAACAGATGGCTCGTTTCCTTTTCCATTTAGATTTTCACAGATGTTTTGATTTGTGCAACAATAAAAATTGAGACCTACCCTAGGTAGCTCACAAAAATAACTTTCAGCACGAGCGCATTGTTCTTCGGCAGTGTCTTTGTCAGCCTCTTTCAGGTTTGTACATTCGCCAACTGGAGGTCGACAAATATTGTCAATACATTCTCCAGAAATGCAATATCCATCACACGGGTCTCCAATAATACCTGGAGGTTCGTCACCAATGCATCTACATTCAAAAAAGCCACTATCATTCATATCAGTCGGAGTACCAGTAGTGCAGTGATAATCCTCTAAATTTGCAGAAAAACATAGATTGGCAGTTTCTTCGCAATCATTCGATGTGCAATCGCTATCTTGTTGACAGCTATTTGGACAACACCTGTCTCCTGTTCCACATGCGGCTTTAGTGGCTTGAGTGTTTATTGTAAATAAAAAGATAAATAAAAGCAGTGAGAAGAGATATTTCATGTTTTTTTTCGGTATACTTAATAATAGCAATGAAACAGGTGATTGTAAGCATTCTATTATTGTTGGTAATTGTAATGGGAACAGGGGTTGTTTGGGCTGAGCCTAATTGTGATAATCCAGGAAGAGGAGATATTGAGTATTGTTTAGGTAAACTTCAAAGGGAGATTGATGCTTTGAGCCCGGCTCATGAGACAAACAAGAAAGAGCTTGCTAGTTTAAATAGTAAAGTTGCAAATATTCGAAAACAGTTGTCAATAATTTCTGCTCAGATTAAGAAATTAGAAAAGGATATAAATGATAGGGAAAAAGAATTGGAACACATAAGGAGTGTTTTTAATGAAAAAACAGCTAACCACTATCGATTTATTCGAACATATGATCCAATTACCCCATTTATTTCAAGGTCTGATGCTTCTCTGGCAATTAGAGAGCTAGTACTTCGTCAGATTGCTGCAGATGAAGATAGAACGACAATTGAAGGATTAGCAGAAAAATTGTCGACACTCAAAAAAGACAAAGAAGATTTATCAACTAAGAGTGTTGGACTTGCGAATGCTGAGGCAGGGCTTGATAAACAGGTTAAATTTTTGGGGGCGGAGGTTGCCAAAGTTGAAAACTATTTAACAACGTTGTCGGCAAAACAACAGGAATTGATTGCCTTAAAAGAGGGAGGATTTTCTACTTCAATTGGGGATACGCCTCCTACTCTTGAGCCTTGTAGTGGACCGGCGGGATCTGGTAATTTTTGTGATCCAGGGTTTCGGCCTGCATTTGGAGGGTTTAGTTTTGGAGCACCTCACAGAACAGGGATGAGCCAATATGGTGCCCTTGGGAGAAGTAAAAAGGGACAAAATGCAGAAACAATTCTTTCTGCTTATTTTCAAGGAGCGTCACTTCAAAAAGGTTATCCAGTGCCAGATACAATTGGGGTAAGTGGAATTGGGAGGGTGTCTTTTGAGGACAATTATCTTCTTGGTATTTATGAAGTACCTGAAAAATGGGGAGATGAAGGTGGGTTTGAAGCTCTGAAGGCTCAGGCTGTGGCTGCGCGGAGTTATGCTTTGGCTTACACTAATAATGGAGCAGGGAATATTTGTACTACTGAGGCCTGTCAGGTATATAAGCCTCAGCTTAAAAGTGGGAAATGGGCAGAGGCTGTTCGGGCAACACGAGGTTGGGTGCTTATTAAAGATGGACAGCCAGCAAAAGCATATTTTGCAGCTTCATCTGGTGGGTATACCATTTCACAATGGGGATGGAGCGGAATTCGTGATAGTGATGGGGATTGGCCAAATGGGGCATATGAAAAAGCTGGAGGTTCTCCTTGGTTTTATAAGGGATGGTATAAAAGCCGTGGCGGGTCTAGTTGTGGAAGGAGTAATCCCTGGCTTACAAGCGAAGAAATGGCTGACATTTTAAACGCTTGGCATGTTTTGCATGTTGGTGGTGGAGATAGTGGTAGGGTGAGTCCAACTGATACACAATGTTGGAGTGGTAATCCATATTCAAAGAGTGATTTGGTGGGAATTGGAGGCTATGTCAGTGTGAATAGTGTAAATGTGGTGTATAACAGTGGTGGATATACACAGACAGTAACTTTTGGAACGAACAAGGGGTCAATTAGTATTGATGGAGGAGAGCTGAAAAAGGCGTTTAATCTGAGAGCACCTGGGTATGTGGGTATAAAATCAACTCTTTATAATATTGAGAAATTGTAAATTATTTTTTTGTAATTTTGTTTTATATTTGAGGTATAATGAGACATGAACGGGATACAACAATTGTTTAAGAAAAAACCATATCTTGTTTGGGATATTTCACATACAGCGAAATTATCTGAGCGAAGCGCTCTTGAGCATGTTTTAAATTATGGGGATTGGGATGATGTGATGGAGATGGAGAGGTTAATGGGAATTCAGCGGATGAAAGAGGTGTTTGAAGATATTAAGAATAAAAAGCGTGTAAACTTACGACCAAGCACGGTTAATTACTTTACTGAATATTTTGCCAGATATGCATGATTTCGTCTTATCAGAGAAACAAAAAAAACTTTTGCCGCTCCTTTCTTATTTTAAGCGTAGTTTTGGCTTGGTTGGTGGAACTGCAATTGCGCTTCATATTGGACACAGGAAATCAATTGATTTTGACTTAGCGACAACAGGTGAGTTTGATGGTCAAGAGATTGGTGAAACAGTAAGGAGAGATTACGAAATACAGAGTGTGATTGTAGATAAGCCAACTGAACTGACTGTGGTAGTTGATGATATAAAGGTGTCATTTTTTAAATATCCTTTTGGAATTGCTTTTGAAGAGAACTTTGAGAATGTGATTCATACACCTGATCTTCTTACGTTAGCTTCAATGAAGGCTTATGCTTTGGGAAGACGATCTAGATGGAAGGACTATGTAGATTTATATTTTCTGTTTAAAAAATTTACGTTTGAGGAGGTATCTGAAAAGGCAATATTTTTTTTTGGCGGCGAGTTTAATGAGAAGCTGTTTCGAGAACAGTTATATTTTTTTGATGATATTGATTACAGTGAGGGGATTGAATATATAAAAGATCACGAAATACCTGATGATGAAATTAAAAAGAGACTTATTGAGATTAGTTTTTCAAAGAAGTAAGTAATTGATAATTTGATATGGTTTTTACTCTGCAAGGGATTGTTTTATTATGAGCGTGATATAATTTTGTTATGCCAGAGATATTTAACGCAAGCAAAGAAGAAATAAAAATGGAAGGTCATGTTGGTGGAGTTAAGGGACATCATTCTAGAAAGTTGAGTGAGGATCCACTACAGCTTAAAAAAAGTCTTCAAATTTCAATTCAGAAGGAGATTCCAGAGCCATATCATAATGCTGTTTCAGCTTTTAATTATTATCCACATAAAGTGCATTTTGTGGGGGCAGATAAACAGGAAAAGATTGTTTTACTACTGAGACGACATCCAATTACTAATTTGCCTTGGATTTTTATGGCCTTTGTGATGGTATTGGCTCCGCTTCTGATGAGTTTTGTTACGGGCGTTGATTTTGTTCCTGTAAGTTATCAAATTATATTTTTGTTATCTTGGTATTTGATTACCATGGCGTATGTGACTGAGAAGTTTTTGTCTTGGTTTTTTAATGTAAATATTTTGACTGATGAGAGGATTTTTGATGTTGATTTTGTGAATCTTATCTATCGGGAGATAACTGATGCCAATATTGACCAGATACAGGATGTGACGGTGCAGGTAGGAGGGGTAATTAGAACAATGTTTAATTATGGAGATGTCATAATTCAAACTGCAGCAGAAATTCCACAAATTGATTTTAAAGCTGTGCCAAAGCCTGATGTGGTTGCTCAGATCCTCAGGGAGCTTAAGGTGGAGGAAGAAGCAGAAAGATTGGAGGGCAAGGTGAGATGAACCTTGATAATTTAGGATTTTTTACCAGTGTTTCAGAACCAATTTGGCTGATGGTTGAGGCGTTTACCATGATCGGACTTTTTTTGTATGTGATTTTTGCAGCAGTTGTTCTTCGGCAGGTAAATCATATGACAACAACACTGGAGGTTGGATTTGAAGGAGCAATAAAAACAGTTGCTTGGCTGCATCTTATTTTCGCAATTGGGACACTTGTGATTGCGATTTTAATTCTTTGAGCTTAAACTAACGCTATAAAATTAGAGCTTAAGGAAGAAGATGAAATTTAATGTAACTTCAACTAAACTTTTAGCAAATCCAGATGAGACTGGATGGGTTCAAGTTCACGATTTTACTCCAGGGGATAATTTGAAGATTGAAAAACGAGGCAGGCTCATAGCTTTGATTTCAATGAACAAGAAAGTAGCTGGTGTTCGGCAATCATTGACGGAAGAGCTTGGTTTGGGAAGAGAAATTTTGGCAAGGTTGCATGAGGAATATTTTGGGAATTTGGAAGGTGAAATCCAGGAGCGGCTTGAGTGGGCAGTGGTAAAAGTGACGAATGAATTTTTTGAAAAAGGAGTGGTGGTTGGTTTGGGAGTGGTAGTGTTTCCCAGCTTTGGGGATAGTATTTTTGTTGTTGGAAGTGTTGGGGTAAGGGTTTATTTGTGGCGGGATAAGGCAGTGGTGCCTTTGATTGAGGGACAGACACAGGTTTTGAGCGGGATGGGGAAGGCTGTTTCGGGCGACATATATATAGTAGGAACAGAGAGATTTTTTAATACATATTCAGTAAGTGATCTTGAAGAAAGACTTGTTTCAGGTCAACCTTCAGTGTTTATGGAATTGATGGGGCCTTTGGTATATGGAGGCGAAGTTTTGGGAGATTTGGGTTTGGTTGTAGTTAAGGTAGATCAAGAGATAGAAATTGAGAAGATAAAAAGTGAGGAAGAAAGTGCTTTTGAAGTTGAGATTGTTTCTCAGCCTGGTTTTGATTTGATGGGAAAGAAGGGTGTTAGGGTGCGAGTTGTTGGGTTTATTGATAAAGTTTTGGGGTTTATGCCTCAGCAGAGGATTGTTGTGCGTAATGATACGGTTGATGTTGAAACTCAAAAACGAAAACAGCAAGCGCCGTTGATTGGTTTTATCTTAATTATTATTTTTGGGATTAGTGTGATTTTTGGTTTAAGGCAGAGGCAAGTGAATACAAAAAGACAGTTGGAAGAGAGCCGAATTGCAGAGGTAGAGCGGGAATTTAATGAGGCGAAGCAATTGATAGGCCTTGATATGGGCCGAGCAAGACAACTTGTGCTTAGCGCAAGGGAGGGAGTGATGAAGCTGAAAGAAGAGGGGGTAAAGAATGAGAATCTTGAAAGCTTGTCGGCTGAAATTGCGCGAGATCTTGGAAAAATATCAGGGGTATATGAGGTGACAAGTGAGCAGTATTTGGACTTGAGTTTGATTGCGAGTGGGTTTGTGGGTGATAGATTGGATTTTAGTAGTGAAAAAATGTATGTTTTGGATACTGCAGGGAGACGGGTGGTGAGTATTGAGATTGGGACGAAAAAGACAAAAGTGGTAGCGGGATCGGATTATCTTAATAATGCTTATCAAGTTGCGGCTTATGAGAACCGAGGTTTTGTCCTTTCAAGTGACGGAATTCGTGAAGTAACAGAGGGGGTGGAGCTTTTAATTAAGCCTGAATGGGAGAGTGAAAAGGTTTTGATTAAAGCTTTTGCAGGCAATATTTATGTGGTAGACCAGAAAGAAGGGATGATCTGGCGCTACCCTGGGGTACGTTTGGGTTTTTCTGAAAAACAAGCTTGGTTTGGGAGTGGTGTAAAACCAAATTTATCTGAGGCGATAAGTGCGGCGATTGATGGATCAGTATGGGTGCTTATTAAAGGAGGAAGGGTATTAAAGTTTTCTTTGGGTTCACAGCAGGGTTTTGGGTTTTCGGGCTTTTCTGAGTCGTTGGATGGAGTGGTTGATATTTACACTTCAGAAAAAAATAAATATTTGTATTTACTTGATCCGGGTAAGGGCAGAGTAATTATTTTCGAGAAGAATGGGGTATACAAAGGTGAATACAATTCTGCTGAACTTAGCAGTGCAAGAGAGATAATTGTTTCAGAAGAAGAGAGAAAGCTAATATATTTGATTGGAGAGAAGCTGTATGCTTTTGAGCTAAAACATTTGGAATGATTCGAGATATACTAGTGTTATGATAGTAAGAAATCGAAAGGTAAGATTTGATTATGAAATTGTTGAAGAATTTGAAGCAGGAATATCGCTTTCTGGAGTAGAGGTAAAAGCATTTCGGCGGGGGGCGGTTGATATTGCAGGAGCTTTTGGAAAGATAATTGGCAATGAGGCGTTTTTAGTGAATGCGATGATTGATACTGGAGGGTTAATGGATGCTGAGAGTGTGACAAGAAGTAGAAGGCTACTGCTTCATAGAAAAGAGATTGATAAAATAGTTGCAAAAATTCGGGCAAAAAAGTTGACTTTAGTACCTATTTCAATGTACACTAAGGGCAAACTTGTGAAGGTAAGTTTAGGTTTGGGAAAACACAAGCGAAAATCTCAGAAAAGAGAAAAAATCAAAATGCGCGATATCCAGCGTGATGTTGAGCGCGAACTTAAGGGGACGAATTAGGATTCGACGGAAAGTTCTTTGAATAATCGGCAAGCAAGGTTGATCTTCCTTTAAAAAGATCAAAATTTACACGGCGAAGATGAATCTTACGCCCCAAATTACGCGTTTGCGTAAATTGGTGTTCACCAACTTATTTCCCGTCTTTAGTTGGATGGGCATAAACCAGTACGGGACGCCTTTGTTTGGTGTCTGATTGATCACAAACAAAGTAAGCTAAAATCAATCTTACTCAAAATTGTTTGCCAGTTTGAAAGATTTTGAGGAAAACCTTAAACTGGATAAGCTTGTAGATGTTATTTGTTAAGTATTTTTCGGACGAGGGTTCAAATCCCTCCGTCTCCACTCGTAATATCTCGTGGATATGAGGAAATTTGAGGAATACTCAAGTTTTGACATAGTTATGTATTGCAAATCCCTCCGTCTCCACTAGATTATTTACTATTTATGTTGGCCTTTTTAGTAGAATAAAGTTGTGAGTTTTGTTGATTTTATTTTTCCAAAGATGTGTTTAGGGTGTGGGATGAGTGGTTGTTATGTTTGTACTTCATGTTTGTCTAAAATGACAAGCGCAAAAGAGATTTGTCCTGGGTGTGGGAAATATTCTTTTTGTGGCAAAACACATTTGATTTGTAAAAACAGGTGTGATTTTGACGGGTTGGTGTTGGTTTGGGTATATGAGGGTGTAGTGCGAAAAGCTTTAATTCAACTAAAGTATCGATTTTCAAATGATTTGGTTCGTGAATTGGTTGAAGGCTCAAGCGTGGAACTTGCAAAAAAAACTGAAGGTTGGGGTGGGTGTGTGTTGGTGCCAGTACCACTTGAGAAAGGACGGGAAAGGTGGAGGGGGTTTAATCAGACAGAAGAAATGGGAAGGGTTTTGGCAAGAAAGATGGGTTGGGAATATTCTGAACTTCTTTGTAAAACAAAGAAGACAAAGACACAAGTGGGGCTGAAAGGGAAGGAAAGAGAAGAAAATGTAAGAGATGCATTTTTGACGAACAAAAAATTGACTGGATTTATAAATAAAAACAAAAGGTATGTTATTTTTGATGATGTTTGGACAACGGGAAATACTCTTAAAGAATGCGCTAAGGCTCTAAAAAAAGAAGGGATAAAAAGTGTTTGGGGACTTGTTGTTTGTGGGTGATTTATGTTTAAGCGGATCTTGTGAGAAAACGTGTTTTATATTAAGGTGAATAATGAGAAACATACTTCTTGGTATATTGGTAGTTTGGGTATTTATAATGGTTAGTGCAACTGAAGCTTTAGCGCGAGATTATTATATTGATGGGAATAACGGTAATAATTCTAACAATGGTTCGATTGATGCTCCTTGGAAAACTGTGCAGAAAGCCGCAACAGCTATGGTGGCTGGAGATACGGCAAATATTAAAGGGAATATTACCTATACTGAGTCTATTACAGTTGCACAAAATGGAACAGCTGGGAGCCGGATTATCTACCAGGCTTGGCCTGGGACAGGTACGCCAACTTTGAGTTGCGCTGGGACAGGTAACTATTTATTTAAAAATTTCTTGAAAAGTTATGTTACATTGTCTGGTTTAAAATTATATTGTAATATTGGTAAAACTATAGATTCAGGTATAGCAACAGGAATTATTATTAAAAATAATATTTTTATAGGGACTGATACCGCGATCGTTTCACTTTTGAACACAAGTTTAAAAATTTATAATAATGTTTTTTATAGCCAAGATGTTGGTATTCAAACATTATCGGATAATAGTATCGATATAAAAAATAATATTTTTATTAATGGCACAACAGCAATTAGCAAAAGCGCGGGAACTGTTGTAATTGGTAATAATCTTTTTTACAATAATTCTACAAGTAACTGCTCTGGTTGTACTCTTGATGCAACCAATACCACTTCGCAAGATCCCTTGTTGTTTGATATCAGCCAGAATGATTTCAGGTTGAAGTTTGGTTCACCTGCAATTGATGCTGGTGTAAATGATGCTTCTGTTACAACTGATATTGCTGGGGCAGGAAGACCAAAGGGAGAGTCAACTGATATTGGGGTATATGAGTATTTTGATTATGCTCTTGACCTTATGAGTTTTTCTGAGTCCAGTAATAATCAGGCACCTTTGTTTTCTTTTCGTCCAAGGGTTGGAATTACAACTGGGTATTTTAGTTTCAAGGTAGAGCTGGATCCTGGGAAGAACAGAACATTTAGTGAAGGCTTTATCCCAAATACTTCTCCTGATACAACAACTTCTAACTATTCTTTCAAAAATACAGATCAGGTGAGTGTTAATTATATTGATTGGCATGACAGTGAAACCACAAACAACAAAATTGAAGTTCTTTTCAAAGATATTATCCAGGCTGGAAGAGGTCTAACTGAGGGAAGACATACCTGGAAGGTGACAATGACAGACCGAGCTAATGATTCAACAACTTCTACTCATGATTTTCTGGTTGATTTAACCCCACCCACAATCTCTTCTTTAACTATTATTAACCCTCTCAACCAAAAAGCTTTTAGTGTTCCTTCTGGTGGTAGTGGGAAGAGAGTATATATTCTGGATATTACAAACAGACTACCAACACTTTGGGTTAAGTTTACAGATCCAAAGAGTGGAAGTACCAGGACCAATGATAACAATACCAAAGACAGCTTTCCAGAAGGAGCAGCAGGTTTAAATAGTCTAAATCTGACAGTCAACAGGCTAACAGGTGAAAATACCAACCAGTGTACCCAGACTGATTTCACACTTCAACAAGAAATCCCAGTCAGCTTAACCCAAAACCAGACAGAAGTAACCCTAAAGCCAAAATTCCCACTTGTGAATGGAACATACCAACTTACCCTAACTACAGATGACAAAGCAGGAAACAAAACAATCTACCCAAGCTTTTACCTGACACTCTCCACCCCAACCCAATGTTTATATGTAAACCAGAGCAGGATTTAATTTCCAATCTGGCGGTGAGGGCGGGATTCGAACCCGCGGTAACCTTGCGATTACTCACGCTCTCAAGGCGTGTGCATTAGTCCGCTCTGCCACCTCACCGGGAAGTTAAAATTGTTTTGTTTTTAGCCAGCTTTTCTCAAGAAAGTGTTCTTCAGCGTGGCAATTGGGACAAATTAATTCTAAGTTATTTAAGGAATTGTTTTCTCTATTTCGATCTTTGTGATGAATTTGTAAAATTTCATATTTAGTGTATCCACATTTTTCACATACAGTTCCTCTGGTATTTAGTAGTCTTATCTTCAAACTTTTGTAATGTTTAACCTTACTTCGTGGTTGATTTATTTTGTATTTAATTCCTGCACGATGTTTATTGGCGCAACTTCTACTACACGTTTTTTTATTTGCTCCGGATAAGATTGCTTTACCGCAAATAATACAAGGATGTTCTTTCCTGCAAGAAATACCAAAGCATATTTGACTGCAGTATACTTTTCCTTTATTAATTTTTATTTCTATCGGTCTTTTGTAGACTGGTTTATTGCAGATTAGACAATGTGAATTCGGATTTCTTTTGTACTCAGGCATTAAGCCAGTATACCATTTTTTGGGCTGATTGTTCTGGTTTTGTTTGGGAAATTTGTTGTTGTCTGAATTTCAATGAGCAAGTTAAAAATTGATTCTTTTGTTTTGTGCGGAGGTGGTGGGATTCGAACCCACGGGGCGCTTGCGCGCCGAAGGTTAGCAACCTTCTAGAATTGGCCACTATCTGACACCTCCTTTTTATATCTGAAATTGTATTTTATCAGATTACTTCGTTATAATTAAGCAAATGCCAGAACTTCAGGATCAGGGAACGTTTAAAAAGCCAGAACAAGAAACAATACTATTGTCCTGGAGGGCTCAATCGAGGCCGTTTAAGAGAAGGTCAAGGGATTTTTATATAAAGCTTGTTTCTGTTGCCAGTTTGTTTGGATTGGTTGTTTTTTTGATTGAGGGATTTATGCCAATACTTTTGATGATTGCTCTTTTGTTTTTATTTTATGTGATGAGTACAATT
>Ga0208375_1001786_pt1 | contig 22450 bp, 24 predicted proteins | sample RifOxyD1_FD_184038 | JGI IMG/M metagenome (GOLD analysis project Ga0208375, IMG submission 184038) | Soil microbial communities from Rifle, Colorado - Rifle Oxygen_injection D1 (SPAdes) | ecosystem: Environmental > Terrestrial > Deep subsurface > Rock core/Sediment | place: Rifle, Colorado... | reverse complement strand
CACGCATCAATTCCATAAAAAGAATATCTATTCAACTAACTTAAAGTTTTCGCAGCAAGCTGCGGGGTATTCCCCAAGAGGGAATAAATTTGACGACGAGAGATTAACTTTCCCTTTCAATCGCCCTCGCTATTTCCAACATTTTTTGTTCTTGAAATTTGTCGCACATTATTTGCATACCGACAGGAATATTATTAATTTTTCCAGCAGGAATTGAAATGCAACAATTTCCAGCCAAGCTCGACGGAATTGTCAGTGCGTCATAAGCATACATTTCTTCAACTGAAATTTTTTCACCAATGTTGTGCGGAAGAATCGGGACAGTCGGACAAATAATGCAGTCAACTTCTTTAAATGCTTTTTCAAATTCCTGTTCAATTAATTTTTTTGATTTCAACGCAAGATGATAATATCTTCCAGAATGTTCTGCTTTGCTGATTTCACTTCCGCCTAAAATTCTTCGCAAAAATTCTGGCCCGCAAGATTCTTCAATTTTTTTCCCAAACCTTCTTCCGTCGAGTTTTCGCGTTCCAGAAAAAACTTCAACATAAACAATTGGATAATAAGTTTCAATCGCCAAATCCAGATTTTCAATTTTTATTTTTTTTATTTTCCAGCCAAATTTTTCGCAGAGTTTTATTTTTTCATCAATTAATTTTTTTATTTTTTCATCGACCTTTAAATTTGAAATATCTAAAACACCGACGACAATATTTTTCGGAGTTTGTTCTAATTTTCTGAAATCAATTTTTTTGCTTTCTTGTGAGATCGCATCTTTTTCATCTTTTTCTTTTATCACATCTAATAACAAAGTTGCGTCATAAACATTTTTTGCAAGAGGCCCGATTGTATCTGTGCTCATTGCTAAATCAATTAAACCATAACGAGAAACTGCAGAATAAGTTGGTTTTATACCGACGATTCCGCAATGCGAAGCAGGATTCCTAATTGAACCTCCGGTGTCGCTTCCCAAGGCCAAGTCGCAAAAATTTCCCGCAACTGCCGCAGCAGGTCCGCTTGAAGAACCGCCAGTAATTTTTCCTAACGCCACAGGATTTTTTGTCGGCCCGAACGCAGAAGTCTCGCCAGAACTTCCAGATGCAAACTCGTCCATGTTTAACATTCCAATAATTAATCCATCTTCTTTTTTGATTTTCTCGACGACAAAAGCGTCATAAGGCGATTTGTAATTTTCTAAACATTTTGAAGCACAACTCGCGTGCAAACCCAAAACATTTATGTTTGCTTTTATCCCGATAATTTTTCCAGCAAGTTTTCCCGCTGTTTTATTTTTTATTTTCTCGTCGATAATTTTTGCTTCTGCAATTAAATCTTTTTCATTTCTCAATTCTAAAAACGCGTTTATTTTTTTTCCGTTTTTGTTGTTTTTTTCAATTTCTTTTAAATAATTTTGAAGTTTTTGGAGAGTTGTCATTTTAAAATTTCTTTGTTAAAATCTTCTTTAGTTAAAAGAACATAAAAAGAAGAACATTGAATTAAATTATTTGCTCTTGAAAAAGGAGTATCTCTTTTTCTATCAAAGTAAGTATATAAAATTACTTCAATTTTTCTTTTTTTTACATCATCTATTATTGGACAAAAATCTGTATCGCATGCGATCAAAATAATTTTTTTTATTTCAGGGAAATCTTCTTTTATATGGCTTAAATCAATCGTCATTAATGTATCTACTCCTTTTTGTTTATATTTAAATTTTCCATCAAATTTTAATCTTTGACATCTCCCCTCTCTAATTGTTATTTCTTTATTTTTTCCTAACGATTGGACAAATAAGTCATAACCCTCTTTTCTTTTTCTTTGTTCTTCGCTTGGGATCTCTTCTTGAAAAGGCGGAGCAGTATAATAAAATAAATGTTTGCAAAATAAATTTTGTTTTTTTGCTAAATTCTTTGCAAATTTTAAATAGTTTATTTTTATATATTTTCCATTTCCAAAATGTTTAGATAATTTAGATAGAAACCCTTCATCAATAAAAACCAATTTTTCTTCCATAAATCACCCCCATAAAAAACAAAAAAATAATATCGTCTGGCGACCCCGTAGGATCACCAGGGAGCATTCTTATTTTACTCATTAAATCAAGTTTATAAGTTTTTCTGTGATTTTTTTTCATTTTAAAATTTCTTCTACTAATTTATTTACAAAATAAAAATCCTGATCTCCTGTTAGAACAACATCAAAAATTTTTTTATATTCATCTAAACTTCCTTCGCTTTCGTCGTTGAAAAAACCAATCTTAATTAAGTTTTCAAAATCAAATCCTTCAATCATTCCGACATCTCCAATAGAATCTCCAAGAAGCAAAACATTTTTTCTGTTTTTTATTTTTTCAAAAACAGGAAGTCCATCTAGAGTAACTTCTGTTTTATTAAAGGTATGAATAATTGGTTCTTTAATTTTTATTGCCTTTCCGTTTTTGTCAAATTCATACTGGTTTCCGACGACAAAAACATTTTTATAATTTAATTTTTCTTTTTCTAAATATCCTTCAATCATATCTCCTGGTCCAGCAGACATAAACAAAACCGGAATTTTTTTCAAGTCCAAAAATTTTAAAAATTCTGAAGCCCCTCTTCTAAATCTTAGCGGTCTTTCACAGACTACTTGCGTAATTATTTTTTTACTTAAATCAGAATTTATTAAAAGTTCAAAATGTTTTTCCCACCATTCATGCATTTTTTTTATTTTTTCGTTAATTGGAAAATCTGGATCAACTTCAATTGGATGAAACTCTTCAAAAAGTTTTTCTGCTTCTTTTTTATATTCTTCTCCAAGATATTTTGGGTCGCTTCTTATTTGGGAAATAACTGTTGCTGTTTTTTTTCCGTCAAATCCAATTCCGTAAGTTATTGTTCTATCAAAATCAGAAATAACATGAAATTTTTCAATGCCTTGTTTTTTTATTTTTTGTTTTGTTTCTTCAAATTTTTTTTGATTTACAACAATTATTTTTTCTACCATCCTTTTCTCTCCCCGACGATAAAATCAGATTTTTTTTCAGGCGCGTTTTCAAACATTATTTTTCTGTCAATAAATTCTTTTTTACATTCGCCTTCTTTTCTCTCACATTCTTTTCTTTCAATGTTTGGTTCTGAAATTTTTGATACATCTATTCGCGAAAGTTTTTTTGAAAACCCGTCGAGAATTTTTCTCGCTTGTTCTTTTATTTCTTGTTTTTCTTTTTCGGAAATTTCGTGCCACAGAAAATCTGCCATAACAAAATTAAGAATAAAGTATTTATAAGATTTTATATCTACTGCATCTTTTTATTCTTGTAATAATTAAATCTCAAAATATATTCGAGTTCTGTTTTAGGTTTTTTAGAATGGGTTTCTCCTTTGACCTTTGTCACAAGTCCAATCGGAAATAACGCTTCTATCTGAATATTTTCTGGAATTCTCAAAACACTTTTTATTTTGTCCTCGAAAAAATGTCCTACCCAGCAAGTATCCAAACCTTTTTCAGTTAAACTCAAAAGAAAATTTTGAATTCCTGCACCAGCTTGTTGTCGTAAATAAATTTTTGAGCGTTCTCCAAAAGAAATTTTTGTTTTTCCCCCATCTGAACAAACCACGACGACAAATTGCGCATTTGCAATAAATGGTTGCTGACATGCTTCTGAAATTTCCTGAATTGATTTTTCTTCATCAACCAAAATAAATTTTAAAGAAAATAAATTTCCAGCCATTGGCGCGAAGCGTGCAGAATCAATGCATTCAACAACATCTCTCCAGTCAGGTTTTTTATGAGAATATTTTTTTACGCTCTTTCGTTTTTCAATTGCTTCTTGCAGTTGCATATTTGAATTAGGTTGTTAGAGTATAAAAATGTTTTTAAGAATGAAATTTATTTGTGGTTGATGGGTCTAGAAAAAAGTGTTCAACAAAGAATTGATTTAGTATTTTCTTCTAGCGAACTTGGACAAGATTTTGTAATAAATATGCTTGGCGATATGAGGCCTTGTTCTATGATTGGAATTAGTTTTGAAGATTGGATGAGTGCTTCTATTGTGAAGGGAATCCGCGAAGAAACATTAAATACTTTAAATTATTTATTAGAAAAACAAGATCAAAAACCCTTAACTCTTGAACAACTCGGACAAGTTTATTATTCTTTAAGAGGATATTAATTAGTAAATTCTTTAGATCGAACCTCAGGTTCTCGTCCTCTAATTAAAAAATATTTTTCTAAAGAAAAATTTATGCAGTATCCACCGGAGGCATCGAGAGTCTTCACGAGATAATCCGCAGACGAGTGAGGGCTCGAGTTAGAAAGATATCGCTTACCTGAACAGAAAAGGAGATGGTGTGAGGAAGAACCTTGGTTCTTCTCATTTGCGAAGCAAATGGAATAAAAGTTGAAATTCTGGAAAAAATTTAAAATTACCGACGAGAAAAAATATTTTGCAAAAAAGTTGAACCTGAAAAAAAATTAGTTGAATTAAAATTTATGCGATATCTACCGGAGGCATTTGAAAGATATCGCTTACCTGAACAGAAAAGGAGGGGTTAATGTAAGGGGAACCAAAGGTGCCCCTCAAACGTCTCGAGGAGGACTCGAACCTCCGACATCATGGTGTCTGAATTCAATTTTAACAGCCATGCGCTCTACCAACTGAGCTATCGAGACTTAATGATTTTAAAATTAATTTACTTTTAAATCTTACTAAGGTTATTTTCTCTTTTTCTTTTCCTCTTTCAATCCAAAATCTTCAATCTCAACGGGTTTGTGTTTTTCTAAAAAGTTGTAAACATTCGCGTGCTTTGAACCCTGAATTATTGAAACCCAAGAATTTTGTGCAATTTTTATTTCTTCTGGAAGTCCGATTATTCCAATCTGATTATCTTTTAATTCAAAAAAACAATTTGTTAAATTTGATAAAGTTCTTAATACTTTTCCGTCTTTTCCAATTATCCTCGCGCGAACTTTTGACAAATCTTTTCTTTTCGTGAAATCTTTTATATTTAATTTTTCAAAAACAAAATCCTGTCTTTTTATTAAAAACGCAGTCGAGAAGGGGAAACCAAAATCAAGTGCCTCAATAACCATTTCTGCAACATATTCATCTTCAGCTTTTCCGTCGACAAAAACTTCTTTTTCCTTCGTAGTTATTTTTACTTCCAATTCTTCTTCTAATCTTTCTTTGTTCTGAACAATCCTCTGAATTTTTTCCACAATAAGCTGTATCATTTTAATTTTTCCCGCAGAATTTTTTTTACAATTTCAATGTCCGCTCTTTTATTTGAAATTTTCATAACTTGCCCAACCAAAAAGTTCAGTGAATTTTCCTGTCCGTTTTTGAAATCTTGAACTGCTTTTGAATTTTCTTTTATAACTTTTTTAACAAACTCAATAATTGATTTGTCGTCGGAGATTTTTGAATTTTTCTTTGCGTGTTCTTTTGGAGAAAAAGATTTTGGAATAAATTCTCTTAAAATTTCTTTTGCTTTTAATTCAGTAATTATTTTTTCTTCAACAAGTTTCAGCAATTCTACAAAATGTTTCGGATTAATATCAACTTCGTCAATTTCTTTTTTTACATAATTCAAAGCGCCGGTTAATTCTACAACAACCCAAGGTATTGAAATTTCTGAATTAATTTCTTTAACAACTTCTTCGAAAAATTCAACAACATCAATTTTTTTTGAAAGAATTTCTGCGTAGTTTTTTGGAATTTTATATTTCTTAGTTAGCTTTTCTAATTTTTCCTGCGGAGTTTCTGGAAGTTCTGATTTTATTTTTTCAATTTTAGATTTTTCAAGTTTTATCGTCGGTAAATCTGGGTCAGAAATAAATCTATAATCCTGCGAATCCTCTTTTGAACGCATTTTAATTGTGATATTTTTTTCCGAATTATACATCCGAGTTTCCTGTTCTTTTGGATTTTCTTTTTCTTGTCTTTTTATTTCAGAGTCAATCGCGTTTTTTATATTTGTCAGAGAATTTATATTTTTTATTTCAACTCTTTTTCCGTCGTTGATTGAAACATTCACGTCAGATTTTATTCCTGCTTTTTTGTCAATCGCTTTTATATAACCCAAAGTTGTAATTAAATTTTTCAACCACTCAACAACTTGTTCTGAATTTTTAAAATCCGGAGCAGTAACAATTTCGACTAATGGAGAACCAGAACGATTATAATCTATTTCGCCAGTTTCTGGATTCCACGACGCTGGATCTTCTTCAAGATGACATTCATTAATTTTTATTCCAAGAAATTTTCCGTCCTGCGCATTTGGAATTGAGTGATGTCCTGAAATCGTGTTTTGATATCCTTTCGGCAAGTCAGGCCAAGAATAATGTTTTCTCTGCCACACAACTTTTTCATTTATTTTGCAATTTAAAATCAAACCAATTTGAATTATTTTTTTAATTGCTTCTGAATTTGGAAGAAGCGGTTTTGAGCCAGGCTGTCCTGTGCAAATCGGGCAGATATTTTTGTTCGGTTCTGCGCCAAGTTTTTTGTCGTGCAACGCCAGACATTTACAAAATAATTTTTCTTTTGTATTTAGATACGCGTGAATTTCTAAACCGATTTTTGGAATTGTATTTGTCATTTATTATTTAAGAACAAGCTGTTTTTATATTTTGTTAATGTGAATTTATTCCGTCACAAATTCTTCTTACCATATCTTCTGGAAAAGGAAAATTCTTTAACATCTCTTCGTCAACAGGTTTGGAAAAATTTTGAATTTTTGTCGGCTGATGAACTTCAACACAACGAGGATAAACAACAACCCTTACATCTCCTTCGGAAAATTCTCTGTTACCTTGTCGATTTGTATAATCTTTCATCTTACCTTTGTTTTCAATTTTCAGATGTTTTTAAATCCTGTGGATGATAAATAACTTTTTAATCTTTGATTTCCAAATTATTTTATGCAAAAACCTACAAACGCAAAACCCGGCGACAGAGTTGAAGTTCATTTTACTCATTTAATTTACGAAGGAATTTTATTGCAAACCAGCGACGACGAAAAAGAAAATGTTTTGTTAAAATTAGATAATGGATACAATATTGGATTTAAGAAAAAAGATGTTGACGAAATAAAACTCATAAGAAAATTTAAAGAAGAAGAAAAAAATTTTGAAATAAAAAAAGATTCTGCAAAACCAAATATCGGAATGATAATTACTGGCGGAACAATCGCCGCAAAATTCAATGCAAAAAAAGGAGGAGTTGATTGGCTCAACACTCCAGAAAGTTTGTTTAAATTTTATCCAGAAATTTTTGAAAGAGTTAACGTCGTGAAAGTAGAAGTTCCGTTTATGAAAGCGTCAGAAGATATGGATTACAAGGACTGGCAAAAAATCGCGCGAACTGCTGAAAAACTTTTGAATGATTCAATTATCAAAGGAATAATTATTACACACGGAACAGATTTCTTGCACTACACTTCTTCTGCTTTGAGTTTTATGTTAAGAGATTTAAACAAACCAGTTGTCTTGACTTATTCACAGAGAAGTATTGATAGGGCCTCCAGCGACGCGAATTTAAATTTGCAATGTTCTGCCTTGGTTTCAATTAGCGACATCGCAGAAGTTGTTTTAGTTGGACACGCAAATACCGACGACGAATTTTGTTATGCAATGTCTGGAACAAAAGTTAGAAAATTACATTCTTCAAAACGCGACGCGTTCAAAGTCGTAAACGAAAAACCTATTGCAGAAATTTTTCCAGACAAAATAAATTTTTTAAAAAATTTTAAACCGCGAAATAAAAACAAGATTAAAGCAGATACGAAATTTGAAGAAAAAATCGCGCTTGTAAAAATTTATCCAGGACAATCTCCAGAGATTTTAGATTACTATTTAAAAAATAATTTTAAAGGAATTGTTTTAGAAATGTCTGGACTTGGACACGCGCCGACAATGAGAGCAAGAAACGGCTGGACAAAAAAATTAAAAGAAGTTCAGGAAAAAGGGCTAATCGTCGTCGCTGTTTCGCAATGTATTTACGGAAGAGTTGACCCACTAGTTTATAGCAACGGAAGAGAACTTTTGAAAACAGGAATAATTTATCTTGAAGATATGCTCGCTGAAACAGCATTTGTAAAACTCGGCTGGGTTTTGGGGCACGAAGAATGGGCGAGAGATAAAACTTTAGTTAAAGAAAAAATGCTGGAAAATATTTCTGGAGAATTTAATGAAAGATTGGAAAATTAAAAAAATAAAAACTCTTCATGGAGAATTAAAACTTCCTGCGTTTTTTCCAGACGCTACGCGCGGATTTATTAAATGTCTTAGCGACGAGGATTTAGTAAAAACAAATTCTGCGGGAGTTGTTGTAAATGCATATCATCTTTTGAAAGAAAATAAAATTAAAAAAATAAAACAAAAAAAAGGAATTCACAACTTTATGAATTTTAAAAAAATAATTCTTTCTGATTCAGGAGGTTTTCAAGTTATGTCTTTAATTCACAGAAATCCAGAATTAGGTGAAATTCTCGACGACAAAGTAATATTTAATCTTGATGGAAAAAAAATAAACTTCACTCCAGAAAAATGCATTAAAACTCAAATCGAAATTGGAAGCGATATAATTATGTGCCTTGACGAATGCACACACTCTGAAAAAAATTTTCAAAAACAAAAGCAAAGTGTTTTAAGAACAATCGCGTGGGCAAAAAAATGCAAAAATGAATTTGAAAAATTAACTGAGAAAAAAAAACGAAAGCCGTTAATTTTTGCAATCGTTCAAGGCGGAAATTATAAGTCATTAAGAAAATTATGCGCAAAAGAATTAATCAAAATTGGCTTTGATGGTTATGCTTTTGGTGGCTGGCCTGTAAAAAATAAAAAACTTTTGAAAGGAATTTTAAAATACACTGCAGAGCTTCTTCCTGACGATAAAATAAAATATTGCATGGGTGTTGGAAAACCAAACGATATTTTAGAATGTGTAAAATTTGGATACAATCTTTTTGACTGCGTGATTCCTACAAGAGATGCACGACACAAAAGAATTTATGTTTTCACAGGAACCTCGACGACAAATAAATATTTCAGCATTAAGAAAAAAATAAAAAATCCAAAAAAAAGAATTTCAAAATTCTGTAATTGCGAATTGTGTAAAAATTATTCTTTTGAAAAAATTTACAAAATGTTTAAAGAGAAAAATCAAAACGCTCAGAGACTCGCGTCAATCCACAATCTTGTTTTTTATAAAACTTTTATGAATCGTTTGGATAAATCTTTAAACGAAAAAAATATGTAAATTTATGAAAGAGTGTGAAATTTGCTTAAAAAAAATAAAATGTCTTGCAAGCTTAAAAGAGATTTCGCAAAAAATAAAATACCATCGCAAAAAAATTTATCTAAAAAAACTTTTGTCTTTATCGCAATTTTCAGTTTGGTTTGTCGACGGAGAATTCATTAGAAAAAACATTTGCGAGGATTTTGTAAATCTTGGACAGCATTATCATTTTAAATTTATCCCAAAAAACGAATTTTGGTTGGATTGCAAGAAAAGTGAGACGCATTTTTTTGTGGATTATCTCCTTGTTGAAAATCGCCTTATGAAAAAAGGGGTTTCTTTTGAACAGGCATCTAAAATTGCGGACTTTGCAGAAAAAAAAGAAAGGCAACGTTCTTCAATGTTTACAAAATTGAAAAATTTTTTTAAAAGAAAAAAATTTTTAGAAAAAGTTCATAAAAAAATTTGGAAAAATTACAAAGATAAATTATTTGTTTATGTTGTAAACGGCGAGGTAGTCAGAGATTTTTTAGATATTTCTTTTGCTGGAGGGGCACATGGATATATTGATAAGTTTATTCCAAAAAATGAATTATGGATAGACGATGCAATTCACTCTTCAGAATATAAAATTATTTTAATTCACGAGCTTCACGAAAGAAGAATGATGAAAAACAAAAATCAATCTTATCTTAAAGCACATAAACTCGCGACAATTGTCGAAGATTATTGCAGAAAACACCCAAAAAAAATTGATAAATTTATAGAAAAAGAATTGCGACTTGCTTGAGAAGAAGATAAAAAGATTGAAGTATTTGAACTTCTTCTCAGTTCTCGCGATATCCGTCGGAGGCATCGAGAGTTTTCGCGAAGTCGCCTCAACAAAAAGAGCGAGGGCTCGAGTTTAGAGATATCGCACACCGGAACAAAAAAGTTTTTCTACCAATGTATTTTTAGTTTCTTTCTTCGGAGTGTTCTTTCTTTTCTAAAGAAAGAAGTTCTTTGTGAAAAAGAAACTCAACGCCCCCACGAAGCTCAGAAAATAAGAAATTTTCTGGGACTTCAAAACAAGTATATTTTGAAGTATTTGAACTTCTCCTCAGTTCAAATTACGCCCCCACGAAGATTTGAACTTCGGTTACAAGGTATTCACAAGCTTGTTCATGATTTTTTCTTTTTGTCTCACAAACTTACTCACCGCAACCTTGCGTTCTATCCAGGCTGAACTATGAGGGCACAATAAGAAAGAGTTTTGAATTTAAATGTTTTTGTTTCTGTAATTAATTTAAATTTTATTTTCAAAATTTACAAATGTCTTTTAAATTTGTAGTAACTAATTGGGGACACCAAAAAGAAAAGTTTATAAGGTTAAAATAACTTTAGAATAAATGCAATCATTGGAATCATTAGGACATGAAATTGAATTGGATGATGAAGCAATCCAAAGGCAAGCGCCTGGCCGATTTGTAAATTATGATGCAATAAAAAGAAAAAGCTCGCATATTGGATTGGCCACAGAACGTGGGATTATTTGTAAATCTAAACCAAGGTGCCCAGAAAAAGCAATTTACGAATTTTTATCTTTAGAAGTTTGGAATTATTTATTGAAATCTTATTCTGCTCACAATTCTTTGAAATTTAGATCTCCTGCCCCTTTAGGAATTCATTCATTAAATAGCTCAAATCCTGAAGTTTTAATGGAATTTATAAATGGTTACGAACTTTTACGATTTAATCAATTGCGAAGAAAACTTCCTATTTATATCGACGGATTGGATGAACCACTTCGAGTTTATCCGGCATTTGCAATGCATTTGGGAGCATTAAACAGATTAAAAGAAGTTGAAAAACTTTTACATTCTGATTACGACGGGAGGCACATTCTTTTTAGTCCAGCTGGAAATGTTTTTATTGGCGTCGTTGATTTGGAAAATTCAAGAATTGATGAGGAAGAATTAGTTAGCAAAGAATCTGCAAGATCGTTAAATGAATTATTAAAAAAAGCTTCTTCCTCCGACGATGTTAGAGTTTTAAATTCTTGGTATTCAAAAGGAAGAGAATCCCTTAAAGTTCCAGAAGGAGTCCCACAATTAGAAAGAGTTTTGGAAGGAGTTAAAAGAAAACACGACGTGAATTTTGATTTTAGAAATTTAGCTTTAAACGGATTTCATTTAATTTAATCCCAAAAATTTATAACTTCTTTTCTTCTTATTTTTTTATGCAAGAATCATCTGAAAATTTATCTAACGAAGATTATAAAAAATTAAAATTCAAAGCAGGACTTGAAATTCATCAGCAATTAGATTCTGAAAAAAAATTATTTTGCAATTGTCCGACGCTGTTGAGAAAAGATTTTCCAGAATTTATTGTGAAAAGAAAACTTCACGCAGTTGCAGGCGAGTCTGGTGTCATCGATGTTGCAGCACTTTATCAAAAATCCTTAAACAAAACTTTTGAATATCAAGGTTATGACACGACTTGTCTTGTCGAGTTAGATGAAGAACCTCCGAGAGAAATAAATAAACAGGCCTTGAAAATTGCAGTTCAAATTGCGTTGTTGCTGAATATGAAAATAATTCCTATAACTCAAATTATGAGAAAGACAGTTATCGACGGCTCAAACACTTCTGGATTTCAGCGAACAATAATGATTGCACGCGACGGAGAAATTGAAAGTTCCGTCGGTAAAATTAGAATCAGCGCGCTTTATTTAGAAGAAGACGCAGCAAGAATAATTTCCGACGAAAATCAAAAAGAAATTTATCGTCTTGACAGATTAGGAATTCCGCTCGTTGAAATAGTTACTGCGCCTGATTTAAAAAATCCAGAACACACAAAAGAAGTTGCTTTGCAAATCGGAGAAATTTTGCGAAGTTGTAAAGTCAAGCGAGGAATCGGAACAATTAGACAAGACGTCAATCTTTCTATTCGAGGACAAAACAGAATTGAAATTAAAGGAATGCAGGACATGGATATTTTTTTAAAAGCAATCGAGAACGAAGTCATTCGACAGAAAAATTTAAGCGACTCAAAAAATCCTGTTCAAATGGAAACACGAAAAGTTTTGCCTGACGCGACCACAAAATATATGCGTCCTCTTCCTGGAAGCGCGCGAATGTATCCTGAAACAGATTTGCCTTTGCTAAAAATTTCTCGCGATTTTATTAATGACGCGAAAAAAGATTTACCTGATTTGAAAAAAGATATTGAAAAAGAATTAAGAAAAAAAGGACTTAGTCAGGAAATGATTTTGCAGTTGTTTAAACAAAATAAATTAAACTTGTTCGAAGAGCTTTCCAAGATAAAAAATTCTCCAGAGCTCGTAGCTAAAATGATTTTGTTGTGGCCAAAAGAAATCGCAACTCACAAAAAAATTGAACTGCAAAAAGTCGAGGAAATTTTAGAAGAAAATTATTTTGAAATCCTTCAGGAAAAAAATTTGTCTGACAGCGAAATTAAAAGAATAATGAACGAAATTACCGACGGCAAAACTCTGAAAGAATCTTTAAGTTTTGAAAAAATTGAAAACAACGACGTCGAAGAATTTATCGTGAAATTAATTAAAGAAAAACCTGGCTTAAATCCAAACGCTTATATGGGACTGGCGATGAAAAATTTTTCAGGAAAAGTCAGTGGAAAAATAGTTATGGAAATTATAAATAAGGTGATGAGATGAAATTGACGACGACAAAATTTAATTTTTTCAGTAAGTTGAACTAAGCAAAAATCAAAGAACCATAAGTAAAATTTTCTTTCACATTAAAAAAGTCTGGTGCGGAGAAATTAAGCGAAGCAAATTTCGGAGTAAAAATATCTTGCACGTAAGCGTGCATTTATTTTTCTTCAATCAAAATTTTATTCCGCTCCTTCCTCAACTTGAACTTTCCTTATTTGTTTTTCTAATTCAGTCAAATCGTTTTCTACAACATTCCAAATTTTCTCAATGCTTACCCCAAAATAAGAATGACTTAAAACATCTCTAAAACCCGCAATCTCTTTCCAAGGAAGAAAAGGATATTTTTTTCTAATTTCTTCTGGAATATTTTTAACTGCTTCGCCAATTATTTCAAGTTCGCGAGAAATCGCACTTTGTCTTAGTTTATCTTTTAAGAATTTTTCTTTGTTAATATTTTCTGTGAAATCTCTTATATTCTGTATGCTCTCTAAAATGTCGTCGATAAACAATCCGATATCTCTTTTCATATTATCCTGATTTCTTCATTTAATATCCTTTCTTTTATTCTTGGTTTTATTGAATCATATTCCACCAAATCCACTTTTCTTTTTAGAATTTTTTCAAGAGAATTTATTATTTTTACAAATCCCAGCAAACTCATTTTTGGATTGTTTATCTCAACCGCAATATCTATATCGCTATTTTTTTTCTGCTCTCCTCTTGCATAACTTCCAAAAATTCCTGCTTTTTTTATTTTGTTTTTTTTAAGAATTTTAATGATTTTAATTTTTATTCTTTCCACTTCTTTGTTTTTTCTGTCTCCAAGTAATTCTTTGTCTGCTTGTTTCTCTTTTTCGTTCAATTCTTTATCAATCAGATTTACTCCAAGATAAATTCTTTTTTTGCTTACCTTTGAGTTTTTTCTTAAAGAGAGAACTCTATAAAAATAATTTTTTCCATTAACCTTTCTTTGTTCAGTATAAGTCATTTTCTTATGTGGCCACATTTGTTTATAAATTTTTCTGGTGGACACAAATTCAAACCGAAAAAGAAAATTTCTGTGGAACGACCAATTTTATTTTACTAAAACGATTTTTGCAAGTTAGTTGAATTGTAAATTTTTCGCGACATCATCGGAGGCATAAAGAAATGTCGCTTAACCGCAAAGGAAGGGAAACATCGATAAAGCTGAGAAAATCTCCCGAAGGATTTTCTAAGCCCCAGAAATTTCAGTTGGAAAATTTCTGAGGAAACCGCTTAGGTTTCTTTTCTCATCAAAAATATTTATTAACCCATTTCTCTTTAATAATTTATGAAAAAAGAGGTGATAATTTTATTTTTTGTTTTAGTTTTTTCTAATTTTGTTTTAGCAGAATGTAGCGACGATAGTCAGTTAATTATGCGTTTGCAAAATCCAACAAATTCTTTAGTAAGCGAATGGGATGGCCACACAGAAATTTCTGGAGTTCCAGATTGCCCGCAAGGCATGATAAGTTATTGGAATTTTGATAATTTAAATTTACAAGATTCTAAAGGAACAAATCACCTCTCTGTTATTCCCGCTGGTTCTTCTGCCAAATATTTTAGCGGAAAAATAAATAATGCAATTGGAATAAAAAATAAAGAATATTATTTAGAAGTTGCTGACAATCCGACGCTGGACATCACTGGCTCTCTAACAATGGAAGCTTGGGTTTATATGGAAAAATGGGAGTCGCCAAATAAAATGTATGTTCTTACAAAAAATGGGGTTTCTGATTCTTATGATGATTATGCAATGTTTTTTAATTCAAATGACATTAGATGTAGAATTGATAAGGAGAGCGGAGCAGATCAAACTTTATCTGTTTCTATGAGTTCACTTGGGATTAAAGATACATCTGGTTGGCACCATCTCGCGTGTGTTTATGATAAATCTGCAGGAAAATTAAAATTATATTTTGATGGGGTTAATGATGTTGCCAGAACAAAAACTTTTTCTTCATTTTCAGTTCAAACAAATACAGACCCTCTAAATATTGGAAAAGATATTCAGCAAGGAACCAATGTTGTAAAAATTGACGAGGTCGCGCTTTACAATACTGCATTATCTGATTCAAAAATTTTAGAACACTTTAGCAATTCAAAAAGTTATTGCACTTCAACAGAATCTCAAACAATTTACTTTGAAAATAAAATTTGTTATAATGAACTTTTTAATGAAAAAATTTACAATCTCCAAGACCCGCATTATGATTCTACTCCTTGTAATTCAAGCAACGCAATTCTTTGGCTCAAAGATTCACGCGGTTCTCAATTAAACCTTCAGCAAACAGCAGAATTTTCTATTCCAATTTGTTACGGAGATTTAGTTTGCGAAGCAAGAGATTCTGGAAATTGTCTTGCAAATGAGAATGTTTCAATAAAAATAAATTCAAAAACAGCGTCAACAACTGCCTCTCTTTCAACAGGAACTTATGATTTGTGTTGCAGATCTGGTGCAGGAATTGAAAAAGCATATTGGTCAAATTTAATTTCTAATACAAAAATATCAAACGCAGATTTAAATGATGTTGTGAAACTAAATGTTCAAGGAGATGAATTTTTAGGAGAGACAATAAATTATACAATTTACAAAAATGGGTTCTGGAGAGATAAATTAGTTGTAGCAGAAACCTCAACAGAAAATTTTATTACTTGGAAAATGACTGAATCAGGAACATTTTATTTTGAAGCCTCAATTCTAGGAGATACTCAAATTGTTAAATCAGAGAATTTAATTGTTTCAAACACAGTTAACAACGCTCTTCCTGTAATTCAAATTTTAAAACCTCTTAATAAACAAATTTATCCGTTGAATTCTGATTTGGATTTTTCAATTAAATTAGAAGATCCAGATAGCATTTTAAATTACTTGATTGATTTTGGCGACGGGCAAAGAAATTTTGGAAGTTCTCTTGAATCAACAGGGGGAATTCTAAATAAGATTCACGCATATCCAACAGCAGGACAAAAAAATATTTTCCTTAAAGTGACAGAAGGGGAAAAAGTTTTTGAACAAAAAAGAATTTCAATTTCAATTCCAAATCCTTTTTCTTTGTCTGATGCAAAAAATATTTTATCTTATATTGATTCTCCGACATGGAATTACCCCTTTCCAGATAACAGGGCAGATTTTAATGCTCAAAGCAGTTTTGGTTATACTGTTGCTTTGTCGTCGGGAAATGCTCAAATGACTTGCATTATGGGTGCTTGCCCAACAAAAACCGACGGATGTTTTCCCTGTTCTTCAACTGCAGACGGGTGTTCTTCTGGATGTAAAATAAATATTGCTTCAGCCCCGCTAAATAATTATCTTCCTGCAAATTTCTTTTGGACATTTTTTAAAACAGGAACAGAAAAAACTTTTTATCTTTCTAGATCTGGACTTGGTCAAAAAGATTTATCCCTTTTATTTGGATTTGGAAATCATTCTGCTGATTTAGAAGTTTTAATCGGGGCATATTCTTCAAAAACAAATGTGAGTTTTAAAACAGGCGGAGGTTGCAGTGAAGACAAAACAACTTTTACAGATAATGGGGGAAATTTATACCACACTTTAAATGAATGGGATTGCAGTGTAGAAACTTCTTGCTGTCCAAGTGGATATTCTTGTCAAATAAATCCAATAGACAATGATGAAAAAAGATGTTTGCCAACTCCAGATGCTTGTTCTGGAAAACTTTGCAGTTATTATTTAACCCAAGCTGAATGCAACGCAGATATTTGTAAGACAGGGATAGAAGACGGATTTAATTGGGATAGATATGAAAAAGAAAATAAAGTAGAATGTTGGGGCGAAATTGACAACGAAGGATATCAGCACCAGTGTGAAGGTTGTATTTGGGAAGGTGACAAATGTATTTTTTATGCTCCTTTATCAGAAGAGAATGATGGTGATACAGAAGATATAAACGAGCCAGATTATTCTTGCAGTGTAAGTAGCTCCAGCGACGGAAATTGCAACACACACGATTTTATAACTTACACTTCAACAGCAGTTTTAAGAGATTTAGATACAGGTTTAGAAGTTACAGACGAATTAATTAAAGAAGAAACACGCTGTGTTGACAAATTTGAAAGCAAAATTCCTTGTCCTTCAAAAACAGAACTTCCTTTTTTTGGATTAACTCAATTTATAATTTGTTTGCTTGGAATTTTTTTGATTTATTTTTTAGCGAGAAGAAAATAAATTATAAGAGAGAGATAATTATTACAAATAAGTTGAATTATCAATTTATGAGGTATCCACCGGAGGCATCGAGAGTTTTCGCGAAGTCGCATCAAAAATTAGAGCGGGGGCTCGAGTTTGAAAGATATCGCTTACCGGAACAGAAAGGGAAGGTGTGTGCGATAATTTTCGCGAGATAACCTCAAAAAAATGAGCGAGAGTTTGAGTTGAGGAAACCGAAAGGTTTCCTTCATTCATCACCCAAAAATTTATAAATTAAAACTTTCTGAGATTTAAGAGGTTCTTGAAAAACACAATTAACAAAATGGAAATTCCAACAGATATGCAGAATCAAGCAATGGGTTATGACAGAACAGCGACGATGTTTTCACCAGAAGGACATTTATTGCAAGTTGAATACGCGGAAAAAACAGTTCGGCTCGGAAGTTCAAGTATTGGGATGGTTTGTAGCGACGGAGTTTTTATTTTAGCTGACAAAAGAAATACAGACAAATTAATTATCAAAAAATCTGCAAATAAAATTTATGAAATTGATTCGCATTTGTTCGGAATAATCGCTGACGCAAGGGTTTTGATTGAACGCGCGCAAGTTTTATCTCAACAACATAGAATAACTTATGATTCTGCAATTGAACCAGAACTTGTAATAAAAGATATTTCAAACATAAAACAGCAATTTACTCAATATGGCGGGGCACGACCTTTTGGTGTTTCAATGATGCTCGCAGGGATGAATCAAAAAAATCCAGAATTATTTGTTAGCGACACAACAGGAAATTATCTTTCTTATTCTGCAAACGCAATCGGCGAGAACGACGAGAAAATTAAAGAAAAATTAAGAGAAGAATACAAAAAAGAAATTACATTAAAAGACGGAATAAAACTCGCTCTAAGAATTTTCAGAGAAGTCCAAGAAAAAAAATTTGACATTGAAAGATTTGAATTAATTTTCATAAAAGTCGGAGAGGAAAAATTAAAAACTCTTGAAGCTAAAGAAATTGAAGAATAAAATGACACAAACTACCGCAAGAATAAAAAGAGAAGGAAAACATTTTGAAGTTATTGTAGATATGGAAGAGGCATTGAAATTCCGTCGAGGAAATGGGCAAGTTATTCTTGAAACAGATAAAATTTTTTTAAACGCGAAAAAAGGCGACTTGGCTTCGCGCGAAGATTTGGAAAAATTATTTGAGACAACAGATGTTCAGAAAATCGCAGAGATAATTGTTAAGAGGGGAGAAATTGAAGAAACTCAAGAACACCGAAGCGCAGAACATGAAATGAAATTCAAACAGATTGTAGATTTTTTTGTGAGAAATGCAATTGACCCGCAGAGCGGAAATCCTTTAACTCCTGAAAGAATTAAAAATGCGTTGGAACAATCTCATATTCAAATAAAAAATGCGTCAGTCGAAAGTCAGGTTCCAGAAATTTTTGACAAGCTCAGCAGAATTCTTCCAATAAAAATTGAAACAAAAAAAATCAAGATTACAATTCCTGCAATTTATACAGGACATGCTTACGGACTTGTGCAACAATATAAACAATCAGAAGATTGGAAAGACAACGGAGATTTGGAAGTTGTTGTTAAAATTCCTGCGGGAATAATTTTAGATTTTTACGACAAACTTAATTCTACAACTCACGGAAGTGTTTTGACTGAAGAAATGAAGGAGTGAATTTGTCGACGAGAAAAATTTTTCTTTACCAAAAACCCGAGGACAAATTTTACTAAAATTATTTTTGCAAGAAAGTTGAATTGTAAACTTTCGCGATATCCACCAGAGGCAATTAGAGATATCGCACACCTGAACAAAAAAGTTTTTCTACCATTGTAGTTTCTTTTTTCTAAAAAGAAACCCAGAATTTAGTCCAAAACCCGACGACAAATGTGATTTCAGAAGATTTGAATTAAAAATAAAAATTGTTAATTTTCCGTAGGAGGCATTTGGAAAATTCTCAAACAAATTCGCAAATTTGTCAAATTTAGTTTTTCTACCATTGTAGTTTCTTTTTTCTAAAAAGAAACCCAAATGGGGCCCCCGGGAGTCGAACCCGGCACACCATGATTTCTGCAAACAATCCTATACTTCAGTCATGTGCTCTCCCGCTGAGCTAGGACCCCATAAAATAAAGAAATACATATTTTTTAAAGATGTTGGTGAATAAAAATGTAAGAGATTAATTTGCCTGTGGCGAGAAGAATGATTAAAAGTTTTTTCATTAACTAAAAAGAAATCTACAACTTAGCGAGAGCTACGAAAATAAATACCAACACTATGAACATAGCGTCGGCACGATAATGTTGCATCTGGAATGGTGCACAAAATATCGATACAAAATGTTTAGAAAAGAAGAATACAGAAATTTAATTTCTGCTTGCATACGACGATCAGCGTCGTCAAATAAAATTAAAATAATTGAATTGAATGTTCAACCCGAACACGTTCATTGCATTGTTCTCGTGAATTTTTCTTTTTCGGTTTCAAAAGTTTTGCAAATTTTGAAAGGAACTTCTGCAAAACTTTTTTTTGAATTTCATGAACGAGCAAGATTAAGATATCCTCGAGGACATTTGTGGAGTCGCGGAAAATTTGCTTCGTCAGTTGGATTTGTTCAACTCGATGTTGTTCAGAATTACGTCAAGAATCAAAATGAACACCACGGAAACTGCGGACTTTAGTCCGCAGAGGATGTCATTTAGTTATACCCCGTGCTCTTGGCACGGGGACAAGCGAAAAATATACATATAAGAAAATTTTAGTTAGAATATGGAAGATTTGTGTAAATCGGCTCATAAAGTTTTCAGGATAAAATATCATTTTGTTTTTTGCATAAAATATAGAAAAGATTTGTTTTCCGACGACAAATATATAAAAACGGCTAAAGAAGTTTGTCTTGGTTTTGAAGAAAGATATCATTTGAAATTTGAAACATTGGGCTTTGATGAAGATCACGTGCATTTTATGATTCAATCTGTCGCTAAATATTCTCCATCGCAAATTTTCAGGTTAGTTAAAAGTATAATTGCAAGAAAATTATTTGAAGCACATCCTGATTTGAAAAAAGAACTTTGGGGCGGAGAGTTTTGGAGTGATGGGGGATATGTTGCAACTGTCGGCGAAGGAGTAAATGCAGAGATAATAAGAAAATATATTCAGCAACAAGGAAGAAAAGGAGAGCAATTAAAATTATTTAATTTTTTCTAGATGCTCCGTGCTCTTGGCACGGAGAGGTTCACTTTGAAAATTTTCTCTTTGACAAAATTATTTCAAATGTTGTCTTAAAAATTCTTTGTCTTCGCAATATCTTTGAACAACTGTGCAGGAATTATTAAAAAAACCTAAATTAATTTGAGAATCTCCTCTAGCAAGTTTTTGGTTTTTATTTGAAATTTTCAAACTTAAATCAAATGTGTTTACTCTTCCATTTCTGAGTAGTTCTGAAATAATTCTTAAACTATATGCAGAACCGCAATTTAAAAAATTCAACCTTCTTAAATCTGGATGACTGCATTCCATTTCTTCTAAAACCTTTCTATGATATCTTCCAAATCTTTCTGCATATTCTTTTTGTTTTCTTCTCAACATCTCTACATGCTCTGCGTCTTCGGGCAAAATTATTACCGGACTTTCTTCCTCCATATTTTTTAAATTCTTTATGCCTTCTTAAATAAATCTGTAATTCAAAATATATTTTAAAAGAATATTTACGATCAGTTTACATTAAATAACTTTCTTTTCTATTTTACAAAAAATCTTAGAATCGCCCCAACCCCATGCTTTGTTATATTAAAAAATTGCTGACCTTCTTCTGTTTCAACTGAAACATATTCTATTTTTGAAGAAATATTTTCTGCCATTGATTTTAATTCTTTGACTAAATTTTTGTTCGCATTTTTTGAAAAAATTAATGTCTCAACTGCTCCATATTCTAATGCTTTTTTTAGTTCGTTCTCGTCGTAAATCGCAAACCCAGGGCGTTCACCAAGTGTCTCAAAAAATCTTTCAATAATTTTTTTCTCACCAACAATTTCCTGATCTTCTAAGAGGCCTCGCGATTTTTCTACAAGTTCTTTTAGTCCTGATTCGTCGCTTCCGCCCAAATCAATTCTGCCAATAACTTTTTCTCTTAATTTTGTAACAAGATATTCTCCGTCGAGAAACTCGTCTTTTGTTGGAACTGGTCCGCCAACAAGAATGCCCTTTAGTTTTGTGTTTTCAAAAAATATTTCTTTCATTTCTCTTGCAATTCTTTTGTAAAATTCTTTTGTCAGTCCTTCTGTAATTCTGTGAAATCTTTGTGAACTCTGTCCGCCAGCCCGAACTTTTGATGGAACTCCAGAAGTCATTTTTTGCAAGACTTCAATTCTTTTTCCCTCGAGCATTCCAATCGCTGCTTCTTTTCTGTCCATAACAAGCAAGCCGAAAATTTCATCAATTTCTAATTGTTCTTTCAATGGTTCTAAAACAAAATCTTTGTCGCAACGATAAAGCCGAACTTTCAGAGGTTGCGGTGGCTCAATGTCCCAGATTTGCAAATCATCTTGTCCTTCAATTTGCGAAACATTTCCAGAAAAGACAGCGAGTCCGTTGTCAGGAGTTTTTTTCAAACCTTTTAGATAACGCACAATTTTATCAAGAGCTTCAATAACATTTTTTCTTGTCGTCGTGGATTTAATATTTTTTGCAGTTGATTTCTCTGCTTCAAGTTGTTTTTGAACAGCAACAAAATCATAACCCGCTGAAATATAGACGCTGATTAATTCAGTATGCCTGCCTTTATGTTTTTCAAGTTCTTCTAAAATTTCTGATAGTTCATCTTTGCTTATCATATTAAAATAAAATTAAATGAGTTTAATAAATTTGTTGTAAGTCAATTATTTTTTTCTTTCAGTCTTCTTGACTTTGGAACAAAATTTGTAATTTTTCCTTCTGAGGCCTTTCCGCATCCGAGCAAATCATTTTCATATTTCAAAACAATAAAACCCCTTAAACCAGTTTCAATTAAAAGTTCGTGCCCACGCATCCATTCTTCTGCTTGCTCTTTATTTATTTCAAAAATATTTTTTTTAATTTTATTTCTAACAATCTGAACCCCATCCAAACTTAATTTTACCTCTTCGTTAATTAGTTTTGCAAAATAAATTCCAATTCTTTCAACAAGAGAAATTTTTTGTATCTTGTCCAATTCTTCTTGATTTAATTTTCCTTGATAAAGAAATATTCTTTCTGTTCCGCTCATAACAAATTCTCCGTCGACATTTTCAACTCCGAACTGATTTTTCAGTTTTTCAATTATAATCTGTTTCTCTTTTTGTGATAAAAAAATTATTTTTTGCATTTTA
>Ga0208375_1001785_pt1 | contig 22453 bp, 22 predicted proteins | sample RifOxyD1_FD_184038 | JGI IMG/M metagenome (GOLD analysis project Ga0208375, IMG submission 184038) | Soil microbial communities from Rifle, Colorado - Rifle Oxygen_injection D1 (SPAdes) | ecosystem: Environmental > Terrestrial > Deep subsurface > Rock core/Sediment | place: Rifle, Colorado... | reverse complement strand
CCTGAAACTGCACAAAGCATATTTGCAGATTACAAATCAGTCACTAAATCAAGCAGAGTAAAACCACCATTTGGTATTGCACAAATAGGCAAAGCATTCAGAAATGAAATCAGCCCAAGAAACTTCTTATTCAGAATGAGAGAGTTTAGCCAATTTGAAATAGAATACTTTATCAGAGAACAAGAAAAAGATGACTGCCCACTGCTAAAAAAGAACACTAAAATAAGAGTACTAAGCGCTAAAACACAAGAAGCAAAAAAAGACACCATAGAGGAATTAACAATCAATGAGTGCCTAAAAAAAGGCATAATCAGCAATGAATGGCACGCTTACTGGATAGGCGAGTTTTACAAATTCTTAATAAAAATCGGAATAGACAGCAAGAAATTAAGAGTGAGAGAACAACTAAAAGATGAGCGCTCATTTTACTCAGCAGGAACAAACGACATAGAGTACGAGTACCCTAATGGCTGGAAAGAATTAATGGGCATAGCTAACAGACAAAAATACGACTTAGGGCAACACCAGTCATACAGCGGTGAAAACCTAGAGTACTTTGATGAGGAAACCAAAAGCAAAGAACTACTATACGTAATCGAACCATCAATCGGTTTTGACAGGCTATTCTTAACAATAATGTTTGAAAACCTAACAAAAGAAGGCGAGCGAATGGTCTTAAAAATAAAACCAAAAATAGCACCCTACAAAGTAGGCATATTCCCGCTAGTAAAAAAAGAGGGCTTACCTGAAAAAGCCAGAGAGATTTTTAACGAATTAAGCGATGAATTACACTGCTACTATGACGCGTCAGGAAGCATAGGCAGGCGCTATAGAAGACAAGATGAGATAGGAACACCTTACTGCCTAACAATAGACGGTGACACAATAAAAGACAGCACAGTAACACTAAGAGAAAGAGACTCAATGAAACAAACAAAAGTAAACGTAAAGGATATAAAGAGCACAATTAACTCCTTGATTAAGAGCGAGTGAATGATTATGAATAAAGATAAAATAGTACTTGGAGAACCAATTACCATAGATAAAGTACTAACAAAAAAAGAATTTGAGGAAAAAATAAACAACTGGGCGCTTGAAAACTATGGAATTAAAAGCAATTTTATCATGAAAGAAGAAGAAAAAACACTAAGAACTAAAATTAGCCCAGTAGAGAAAAGAATTGAGAAAAAAGAAGAAATAAAAAGCGATTACCCGGCAAAAACAATCATCAAAAAATCTTATGAAAGCATGATAATACCATACGAGCAAATACAAAAAGACTTCATAAAGAAACTTGATGACATTTATACTGAATTAACAGGCAGCAAACAAAGAGTAAAGAATTATTAATAGAGAGAAAATAATAATACTTCGTGAGAAAGAAACAAAAGATAGGCATTATTGTAATAGCACTGTTAATACTGTCTTTTATAGCGCTTGGTTTTAGCGGCATAGACTTTACAAGCCTTATGATAAAAGCCAATCAATGGTTTTACATGAAAGCCGGCGCGCCAGGAATATACCTATCAACATTCGCGCTAAGCATCTTTGGAAGTTTTACAGTGATACTACCAATGCCATACTTAATATCAATAATAACAATACTATTAGTTTTACCAATTAACCCAATAGTACTATCAATATTTGCAGCACTAGGCTCAAGCATCGGCGAGTTAAGCGCATGGTTACTAGGCAGGAGTTTTGCGCAAGTAGTTGATGAAGAAACATATGAAAACAAAATAAAAGGACTTGAAGCGTTAATACAAAAAGGCTACGGTTTCTGGCTGATATTCTTATTTGCAGCAACACCACTACCAGATGACCTATTATTAATAGCTCTTGGAATGCAAAAATATTCATTAAAAAACACATTAGTGCCGGCATTCATAGGAAAACTACTAATGGTCTTATCACTGGCTTTTACTGTCTTTATTGCAAAAAACACAATAATAGGACAGTTAGTGCTAAGCGTGTTTGGACTAAGCGTGACTAACGGGGCAGTAACAAGCACTGGAAACACAATAACTAGCACCATAGCAATGGCGGTAACCACGTTAGTGACAATAATAATCATCACTGTTGACTGGACTAAAGTCTGGAAACGATTAAAAAAGAAAAAAGACTAATAAACACCTAAGATGCAAGAACAAGATATCATAGTCTTTAGGGGACTAACAATAATGATGCTAACAATAATAGCTTACATGCTAATTGACAGCCTACTAAACATACCATTAATAACATTCATACTATGTGGGGCATCAGGCACGATAACCATATTCATGTGCAAAGACATTGACCGAAAAGAACTAAAAACTTTTAGGGCAGTGACTATGCTAGGCGCAATATTTTTCATAGCAGGTAACTATGTAGTGCTAAAAAACGCAGACAACGCTTACTTTGACACCAACGCATTTTACCTACTAACACTAGGATATTTCTTATCAGCAATAGGAATGATAGTGATGTTTTCGTCAATACCACTAATAATCTACAAAGACATTAAAGACCAGCTTAAAACAAGTAAGACAATAAATCGCATAAGTTACTAAAAGAAGTAAAACCCTCAGCCTTAAAATCACTAACCAAATAACTGCCAGTACTAACACCTAAAAAAGTCATCTTAGCAGCTAATGCAGAACGCGCATCAAAAATACTATCCCCAATAAACAAGCAGTCACTAACTGGCACCTTAAGAAGACTAGCTGTTCTTAACAAAATATCAGGCGCAGGCTTAGGACTAGCCACATCATAACTAGTCACCAGTACACTAAAATAATCAAGCCAACCCATAGCTTTTAGAATCAAATCCATCTCGCGCTTAGAACTACTAGTAGCAATAGCTAAAACATAATTATTAGACGCAGTCTTTAAGAACTCACCAGCGCAAGACTTAGGCTTAACCAAGCTAATCAAATCAAGAAAGTGCTTTCGCTTGCCAGTAACAACTTTCTTAATATCACTAATAGTCATTGACGGAAAAACAGACTTAAGTATATCCTCAGCAACTTTGCCAAACTCGCGGCTAAGAACTTCGCGCTTAACACTTAAACCCATATCCTTTAAGACTAACTCATAAGACTTAATGTGAGCTAACCCTGAATCAACTAATGTACCATCAAGGTCAAATATAATGGCTTTAACCATAAATAGAACGCTTAGGACTGCCATCCTCAATATGAGTAAGCTGCTGGGCGTGAGTTAACACTTTCTCAATCTTCTTTTCAAAAGCAGTAGCCTGATTCTTTAATTCAGTAACATCAATCTTAAAATTGTAAATCTTACCAAGAGTATCAATAACAGCTGCAGCCGCCATGCCATCAGGGAATTTATCACGGCTCTCAACCATTAAACAAGTAGCAGGCACTTTGTAATTCATTGACTTTAACAAAAGAGCCGCGCTCATACCAATAACAATACCATTATCAAGCTTCTTAACACCCTTCTTAGACAAGTTAGCCATTAACTTAACATCAGTACTCATGCCAAGCACCTCATAGTCACGCTCCTCATCAGGGACAGCTATGCCTTCAATACAGATAATCTCACGCGCACCAATCTTTTTAGCCCACTTAGCTATCTCCTCGCTAAGCTCATAAATAATCTTACGAGGAATACTAAGCTCAGACTCAATAATAACAATATCACGCTGCTTATTGCTAAAAATCTTAACCGGATTCCTAATCTCGCCATTAACAAGCAAAGCAAGCGGTGGAATACCCTCACTATCAACATAACCAATCATCTCAAAACCCATCTTTTGAGCCATGTACTGAGCAGTAAGAGTGCCTACAAGACCAATACCCTGAAAACCCTCAATAATTACAGGCGACTTGAAAATAACACCCTTATTAATAACTAAACGAACCTTATCAACAACATTAACATCAGTTAAATCCTTACTAACAGGCATAAAAAAATAATAGGAAGTCAAGCTTATTAAATATTCCTATAAAAGAAGTGAGTGTGCGGCTGCCGGAGACCCCTTTCTCTTAATGCACTGAATTAAAATTCAGGCACCGCTTACGCGGAGAGAAAGGTGTTCTATCCCCAAAGAGAATATTGAAATAATATAAGAACTGCGGCTGCCGGGGTTCGAACCCGGGTCGCAAGCTTGGAAGGCTCGAATCCTACCACTAGACTACAGCCGCATTATGAGAACTTGAAAGAAGAGAGTGTTTTTTAATACTTTCGGATAAGTAAAAAAGCAATGAATAACTAATAATAAAACATGTTTTATGACCGCGCTGACGCAGGCAGTAAATTAGGCGACGCATTAAAGGCGTATAAGGGTAAAGGAGTAATTGTCCTAGCAATACCAAGAGGCGGAGTAGAAGTTGGTTATTATGCTGCTAAAAAACTAAAAGCTGACTTTAACCTATTAATCGTCCGTAAACTGCCATTACCTAGTAACCCTGAAGCTGGTTTTGGCGCAATAGCTGAAGATGGCAGCACCCACATTCAAAAAGACGCTAAGTACTGGGTTAGTGAATCTGATGCCAAGCGAATCAAAGCAGAGCAAAGAGTGATAATTAAGGAGCACCAGAAATTAAGAGTTAAACCACTGCCGTCACTTAAAGGCAAAACTGTGATACTAGTTGATGACGGCATTGCCATGGGCTCAACAATAATAGCGGGGGTAAAAGCAGTTAGGAAATTAGGCGCGAAAAAAGTAGTAGTGGCAAGCCCAGTCTCAGGCAAGAACGTTAACGTGGGAGCTGATGAATTAGTGGTGCTTGAAACACCAGATGAGTTTTACGGCGTAGCCCAAGTCTATTACCAGTGGCATGACTGCACTGACGAGGAAGTGCTTAAATTAGTTAAGCACTACAAATAATAATCATGAGTTTTTTTGACTTCCTAAAAAAGAAAGAAATTAAGACAGAGTTAGTAACAACTAAGCTTAACATTAACGAGCTTAAAGAAAAAGTGAATAGTAAAATAAAAGAGAGTGATGACTTAAAATCGTTTAGCAAAGAATTAAATGCTATTAAAAAAAATATCAGCGAATTAAAAAAAGCAAACGATGAACTGCTCGCTAAAGAGGCAGACGGTGAGTACAGCAAGGCGTTACTGATAGGTGTTAATAACGCTAAAAAAGCCTTATGCACAATGATTAACGCCGGATTAAGTGAGCGAACAATTAATTCACTAACTGATTTAAGTGATTACCTTAGCGACCTTAGTAAATTGATTAATAATTCGCACACAGCGCTAAAAAAGTACAGCAACGCTGTTAACATGATTTACAAAAAAGAGATGCTAGGACTAATAGAAGCGTTAGACTCCTTAAACCAAAAACTAGCTAACTGCTTAGAGAGCATTAAAAACAATTTAGGGCTAATTAACGATTTAAGAAAAATTAATGACCTAATCAGGGAGAAAGAAACGCTTGATGATAATAACAGCGCTCTTAGAAAAGAACTGGAGTACACTAACGCTTCATTAAGGGATAATGAAAAAAATATTTCCAAAACCGCAGGTAAACTAAGCGAGCTAAATAAGAGCGACGAGCTAAAAGAAGCCAAAAAAAACGAGTCAGTAATCAATGAATTAAACAATGAGTTAAACACAGTTAATTACCGCGCTAACACAATAATGTCATACCTGTCAAAAATACTAAAGAGCTTTAGGCATAACGCTTCAAGCAATTTAATCGAATCATTAAATGAAGAACCGCTTAAGACTATCAGCGAGCAAAAAAGTGATTTTCAAAAATTAAGGGAATCAATACTTAGTGAGCTAAAAAACAAGCACATTGAGTTAAAGGATAAACAGGAAGTCAAGGCAAAACAAGCAATTGAAAGTGATGAACTGGCTAACTTAGCTAACAGGTATCAGGAAATTAATGATGCAATTAAAAAGATTGACTTAAGCGCGTGTAAAGAAAAAAAAGACTTAGAGCTTAATATTAATGAATTAACAAATGAGAAGCAGGAGTTAATTAAAAAAATTAATTCCATTAATGAAAAGATAAAGTCAACAGACGAGTTAATCACTGACCTAGTCACCCGAATCAGCGAGAAATCAAGCGAGACGCTTAATCTAAAAATATGTATTATAAATAACGACTAAAATTACTAAGCCAGTAATCCCTGACAAGAAAAAAATCATTAATCATTGAATCACAAGTAAGCCTTAACTTATTGCCATCAGGTATTAATTTTTTATCAATAGGGCACTCCATCTCACGAAATAAATCACGAAAAGGATTACTGCCACAACCCAGAGCTGATGATTTAGAGCTAGGCATATCATAAACAACCTTGATTAATTTATTGATAAGAACTTCAGAATCACCACGCTCATCAAGAACCAAGTTAATCACATTTAAACCAACCACGGGCTTAGAATTATAAACAACAGCATAAGAATCATCCCTTAACTTAACAGCCGGGTAAACACTTTCAAAAAACTTATGACCCTTAATCAAGTTCGAAGAGACACTGCAATTTAAAACAAACTTATCACTTAAATCCATAACAAAACATTTAGAAAAAAGCGTTTAACTAGTTTTCGATTCCTTCACGCACTTCGACTGCTAATCCCTTCTTGAAGTGAGTCATTGCCTTACCTGCTAGCACTGCCTCGCCAACAGCTATTAACTCCTTGCCGCAAAAAACACCCACATCCTCTTTAGGCTTAATATCACTATCAGCTTTTAACAAGTGCTTACTAAACACGTTACCGCCCTTAATATAAAACTCCCTAAACTCATCAGGCACAAAGACTTTTTTTAAGAACTTCTTCAAGCGCTTAGCGCCTGCCTTATGAAGCGCAAAATAACCATCACTGGCGCGAAGCACGAATAACAATTCATTGCCACTAAAAGCCTGATGCAAACGGCCAGTCGAACTATACACTAAACGCTCACCACCAAGAAGCAAGGCACTGCCAGCGTTAACACCAAACTGGTAATCAGCTAGCAAGCGAAGCGAGTCAATATCAGAATACTTCTTAGCACTATAAGTAACATCCCAGCCCATGCTCTGACCAAAAGGATAAATCAACTTAAGCGGCTTAGGCGGTTTCTTAAAACCAAGAGCAGCTAAACGCGAGTTAGCGTAAAAAATCTCAGGACGACTAGCACATAATTCACCAGAGTAAAACAACGCACTGGACTTTCGTACAGGGTCAGACTCACTGATAAAACCATTGCTCTCAAGCAATTTCTTAAAAGCATGAAATACACTGGGGTGACTCATAGCACGGGAGTAAACAAGCTCAAAAAGCCTGCCCTCAGCAATAGCGGTTCTAATAAGTCGCACTTCGCGCATAAGAGCGTGCAAGTTATGCCTGGCAAGTAAGCCCTCAGTTAACTCTGACGGCTTATGCTTAGAGCAGACAGGGCAATCACAAGGAAGCGTCTGCAATTCCTTAACAACCTTAGTGCCAGTCTCAGTAATGTACTTACCCTCTCGCGCATAAAGAGCATAAGAAGCACTGTCAAACAAGTCAACACCAGCGTAAGCAAGCAAAGCAAAAATAAGCGGGTGACCAGCGCCAAAAGCGTGCACAGGCACGTTAAAAGGCAACTCCTTCTTGCAAGCAATAACAACTTCAATCAAGCGCTTGAAATCATAATTAATCATCAAAGGCACGATACCACCAATAGGGTAAACTGACGCAGGAACCTTACTAACAGCATTACACGCTTCCTTACGCAAATCCATAAACACGCCGCCCTGAATTGGCGCGCTAAAATTAACTGACTTAATCGCGTTAATGCGCTTAGTAGTCTCAGCAAGCTTACTCTTAGCAGTCTCGTAATCATCACCAGGCGTTGTGAACAAGTCAAGAGGCGTGTGAATATCACTGCCAATCTTAGCCTGATAACTAAGAGTCTCCTCATTAGATATCTCAACACCGCCCTTACTAAACATCTGATAAGTGCCCGAGTCAGTATAAATTATACCGGGGAACTTAAGGAATTTATGCAAGCCAACTTTTTCAATTTCCTTACCAACCTTTGAACTCCTGATAATATACGCGTTAGTAATAATCAAGTCAACGCCAAAGTCACTCACCATCTCATCAACAGGAATAATTAACTCATTAGGGTTAACCACGACAGCGATATTAGGCGTAGTGATTGACTTATTGTTAACACTAAAAACACCAATGCGCCCAAGACCATCATGGTCCTTAACTTCAAAAGACATATAGAACAAAAAGAATACATAAGGTATTTAAAAAGGGTTACGGATTCATTTGTGAATATGAAAGTCATTGTTTTAAACGCGGGAAAATGCGGGTGGGGCAAGTGCTTATTCTGCGGCTGGGGCAGAATGCACGCTAGCATGAGCCCAGATGAATTAATAGAGAAATTTAATAAAGAAAAAGGCGATGACGGAGTAAAATTATTCTGCAGCGGCTCATTTTTTGATGATAATCAATTCCCAAAAGAATTTCGCGAACACGTTGCATGTGAAATGCAAGGCAAAGAATTATACGTTGAGTCAAGACCAGAGTACCTCACTAAGGAGAAACTAACTGCTTTTAATGGCGTTAAACTAACTGTTGCAATGGGACTAGAAGCGGGTGATGATGAAGTCTTAAAAAAACTAAAAAAAGGTATCACCTTAGAGAAATTCAAGAAAGCAAGCGAGCTAATACACTCACATGGTTTTAAAGTCAAAGGCTACTTACTAGTTAACCCGCCATTTGACTATAAAGGACTATTAGATAAGAGCGTGACTTTTGGAAAGACTTACTGTGATGAACTAGTGCTCATTAACACTTACCCGCACAGCGCTTCAGAACTATTTGACCACTGGATTAATGGCTCATGGAAGCCAATCAGCGAGAAAGAATTCTACGAAGCCACAAAAAAGTATAAAGACGTGCAACTGGACGCTAATAACTACGCTTTCACTCCAAAGTTTCCCGAAGACAAGAAAGAGGACCTAACTGGTGTTGGAATTGAATTTGTGAGTCACCCGCATTTTAATGTCTGGCAAGACTACTTAGTAAGACTTTATCAAAAACCAGCTGATAAAGACATCGCGCTATTCTTACCCTGCTCTAAGAAAAAACCATACTACAACAGCAGGACTCACCAGTCAATTAGAAGAGTAATCACAGGCTTTAACTGGTATAAAAAAGTCCATATAATAGTAATCAGTAACCCTGGCGTGATACCAATAGAATTTGCAGACAAATACCCGTTTAACGCTTACGACTGGAATGAAAGCCTAGAAACGCCTGAATTAATGAAAGAGTATATCAGGATTAACACAGAAAGAGCAAAAAATTACTTACAAGCACACGATTACAAAAGAGTCTTATCATATTTTAAGCCAACAAGCGAGAGCGGACTAGCACTAGAAAACGCCTGCAAAGAATTAAAAATCCCATTAGTAAAACTATGCGACGAGGAAATGCTAAAAAAAATACACTACGACAAAAACCCGCTAATACACCCATTAATGATTAGGGCGTTTAAAGACAAAATAGCCAAAGAACTTATGAATATTAAACTACAATAATGTTTATAACTGATTAATTAGAAAACTAGTTAATGAAAGGAAAACAGGATATTACTGTACCCGAACTAAAGAATAATGAATCCTACCTAAAAATTGCTAACTTACTAACTAATCACATGACTAATTACTCAAGAATGTGTAAGTGCCGATTAATGAGCAAAGTAGAACTAAGCGATAGGCTAGACTTATGCATTGCTAACATTGATGACTTAACAAGCGAGTACACAAGCCTTGAATTAGTTAAAAAAGAATTAATAAAACTAATAGAAGAAGGCTTTGATAGTAACAATGGTGGCACCAATAACAACCACATAAAAGACAAAGAAGGCTTAATGAAAGGAATAGAAAAATCAATAGAGACCATAATAAACATGTACAAACCAATAATTGATTGCTGCTGCGAAAACAAATGCAGTGAGTACCTAATTAAAACACAAGAATTAAATGATGATTATATTAAAATAAATGATGAGATTAAAAAGATAATAATTAAAAAAGACACTATGCAAACAGAATTAACAATATAGTAATGTTTATAAAACAATTAAAATATTCTTTATCAAATGGATTTTATTTACAAAGGCAGTAATTTTAACCATGAAGGTGTTTTTGAATACACTTTTAATGTCAAGAACGTTGAGCCAACAATACTACTTGGTTTTTACCCTGAAATAAATTTAGAGGAACCACATTATGATTTGTTTTTCAAAATAACATTTGACCCTAAAAAATTCGGGTTCTTATTCGAAACAGGCGATGAAATAACGCAAGATAATTACCACAGGATAATCAGTTTCAAACAGCCATTAAAAGGAGATTTCTTCAAGAAAGTTGAAAAAATAATAACAAGTTTAAAAGAGGGGGATAAAGTAGAAAACAATTACTTAAACGAGATGCTAAAACACTTATCAAACAAGAATAACAGCAATAACAGAATAAATAACATTAAAGATAAATTTGTAAAAAAGGATTACCATACTATAAGTGAATTAATAATAACTAACGAAAAAGGTTACACTAAAAGAGAATTAATAAGCAAGGAAAAAGAATTAATGAACAAAATGAATAAAATAGATGAGGACTTAAAAAAGTATTTAGAAGCGCAAAAAGTATTCTAAACATTTATTAAAGGAACAATTATTAGGAGATGATTATACAATGAAGATACATGCAATAGGCGGATACTCGGAATTTGGCAAGAACATGACCGCTGTAACAGTGGGCGATGAAACAGTCATATTTGATATTGGCATAGGAATAGACGAGATAATAAAACTACAGGAAAAAGGCTTAGACCCTCAGGAACTGCCAGCACAAGCATTATACGAGGCACAGGCAATACCAGATGACAGGGAATTCTTCAAGAAGTATGGTAAACAAGTAAAAGCAATAATAATAGACCACGGGCACTTAGACCACGTCGGAGGAGTCGACAAAGTGGCTGAGAAATACAACGTGCCAGTAATAGCAACAGCATTCACACTGGAGATAATAAGGCAAAAACTAACCAAGAACAGCAAACTAGCTAAAAGGCTAGTCCAGTTAAACGCTAAAAGCACATATAAAATCAGCGATAACTTGAGCGTTGAATTTATTTACGCAACACATAGCATTCCCCAAACAGTCATGAGCTGCTTACACACACCAGAAGGCGACTTAATTTATGCAGTTGACTTCAAGTTTGACGAGCACCCAGTGCTAGGACAAAGAACTGACTACGAGCGACTAAGGGAATTAGGCGACAAAGGAATTAAAGTACTAATCACAGACAGCACAAGAATTGACAGGGATGGCAGGACTTACAGCGAGAGCATAGTAAGAAACATGATTGAAGACACATTCTCATTTATTGACACCAAGAATAAAGGCATAATAGTAACTACTTTTGCAAGTCACATAGCAAGACTCACAACACTAGTTGATGTAGCAGTAAAAATGGGCAGGACCCCAGTGCTATTAGGCAGAAGCATGTTTAGTTATGTTACTGCCGCAGAAAATGTAGGCATTTGCAATATCACAAAAAGAGCAACAGTTGTTAATCCGCGGGAAACAGCTAAAGTACTAAGGACAATCGAAAAAGAAGGTAGGGAAAAATTCTTCATGATAATGACAGGTCACCAGGGAGAACCTGACAGCATGCTAGTCAGAATCAGCCAGGACTTAATGGACTTTAAAGTAATGCCAGAAGATGTTGTAGTCTTTTGCAGCGAGACAATACCAAGCCCAGTTAACGAGGCTAACAGGAATATGCTAATCAAGAACTTAAAGAACAGGGGTGCTAGAATCTTTGACGGCGTGCATGTAAGCGGTCACGGCGCAAGAGAAGACGTCAGGGAATTCCTTAAAATGGTAAAAGCAGAAAACTACGTGCCAACACATGGCGGACTACTAAAACTAAGCAGTTCAGTAAAACTAGCAACAGAATTAGGCTATAAATTAGGTAAAAGCGCTCACTTACTGCAAGACGGGCAAGAACTAGAACTATAAGTGACCACGTCAAACTTTCTTTTTAAAATAGGCTCTAACTCAGATTTAACAAAATCCTCATGACCAATACCAATAATAAAAGGATAAAGACCGCTAAGAGGCAATAACTGACTGATATTACGCCTAATATCATCATGCTCAGTGCCAACATAAAACAAGCGAGTATTATTAGCTAGAACAAAATCAAAAATACTGATAAGAGAATCTGTAAAAAACCTAGGCTTTTTATCTGGATAATTATTAATTAAAACCCCATAATCAGAGCCAACACTCATCTTAAGCAAATCAGCCTCAAGACCATCATAACCAGTCATCTCAACGATAACACCCCTAACAGGCTTATTTAATGAAGCCAAGTATTGATTAAGACCTAATTCAGGATGAAGGTGGTCATTATCAAAATAAACACTTAGCTCTTTCATAATAAAAAAGGTTTTAGGTATTGATTTATAAACATTACTGAATAGGGTTTATTAATAACAAATTCATAATCAAAAAACATGAGCCAACTACTAGGGATTAATGAATACGCAAAAAACACTCTTGCAAAATCATACTTTACAGCTATTAGACTAATAATAGACAGGGCGGTAAGAAAAACACGAATAATGGACACAACAGTTTTTTTACTGCACTTTGACAAGATGATTGGACCGGTCTTAGGCGCCTCAAGAGGCGAACAAAATTTATTATCAGAACTGCAAAAAAACTGCGGAATAACTGTTAAGAACAATGAAATAAAAGAAGACGAATTATTTAACGAAGAAATAAGAAATAACAACTTCAAAGATGGCATAATAAAATCAAGCGATTATGTTGAAATAGGTCAAGATTATGAGCACATACTAACTAATAACAACAAATTCGTATTCTTTAGAAGATTTGAATTTCAAGAAAAGAATGCAAGAGGAAAAGAAATGTTTGTAATTGCTTTCGTAAGAAATAAATTAAAAATAGAAAAGGACAAATTTGACTTCGTAACAAAATTCATAGAAGAAAGAGTAAAAAAGTATTATGACCTATTTGATAAAGGCAGAATAATAAACGAAAGTAAAATAAATGAATTAATTGACACAATATCAAAAGAAAACCTAAACCCTAATGAAGACCAGATAATAAGGGAATACTATAATTTATAAAACCGTAAAAATTCGTTAATTTTAATGTACACAGTTATCCGAAAGCACGCACTAAAGAATGCTTACGTTCACGGCAAAGCTGATCTAAAAGCAGTAATGCCTAAAGTCATCGGCGAACTGCCTGAAACAAAAAAAGACATCAAAGGGCTAGTAGCAAAGATAAATGAAGTCTTAAGCGAAGTAAACAAGTTAAGCAAGGAAAGAATACTAGCAGAACTAGAATCGCTAGCGCCCGAATTACTTGAAGCTAAAGTTGAGGAAAAAGGACTGCGCGAACTGCCCGGAGTAAACGGCAAAGTCCTAATGAGGTTTGCGCCATTCCCATCAGGGGCACTGCATATTGGAAGCAGCAGGGCAATGGTACTAAATGATGAGTACGTTAAGAAGTACAAAGGCGAATTAATACTATTTATTGATGACACTATTGGCAGTGAAGCCAAACAAATAATGAAAGATGCATACACGCTAATACCAGACGGAATGAAATGGCTAGGCTGCGAGTACACAAAGATACACCACAAGTCAGACAGGCTTGACGCTTACTATGATTATGCCAGGAAGATGATAAAAAAAGACTTAGCTTATGTCTGCGAGTGCGCAGGTGAGTTAATGAGCGACTACCGAAGCCAAGGAATCGAGTGCCAGCACCGAAAGCAGAGCATTAAGGATAACTTAGAGAAATTTGAAAAAATGTTTACCAAATATAAACAAGGCGAGGCAGTCTTACGAATAAAGACTGACATGAAATACAAAAACCCGGCATTCAGGGACAGGGTTATAATGAGAATAAGTGAGGTGACGCACCCAAGAGTTGGTAACAAGTACCGCGTCTGGCCATTAATGGACTTCTCATGGGCAGTGGATGACTTATGGCTGGGTGTAACGCACATCTATCGGGGCAAAGACTTATACATTGAAGACTTAATGGAAAACTACATCTGGGAGAAAATGGGCGAAGACTACCACCCAGTAATGTTACACTGGGGCTTACTAAGCATTGAAGGAGTTAAGATGAGTAAAAGCAAAGCCCAATTAGAAGTTAAAAGCGGAGGTTACACTGGCTGGGATGACCCAAGAACTTGGAGCATGCAAAGCTTAAGTCGTAGGGGTATAAAACCAGAAGCTGTAAGGGAGTTTGTGCTAGAAATGGGTGTAAGCGAAAATGATATTAAAGTGCCAATAGAAAAACTTTACACTATTAACAGGCGAATGATTGACGCTACAAGCCTAAGATACTTTTTTGTAAAAGAACCAGTAAGACTAGTTGTCAGCGATTGCCCGCTAAAAAAAGCAGAAATACCACTGCACCACACAATCAAGAAATCACGATCATATGTAATTGAAAAAGGAGTAAACGAGTACTACATCAGCGGGGATGACGTCGCGCTGCTAAAGAAAGAAAAAACAATTAGACTAAAGGATTTAATGAACATTGAATTAGTAAGCGCTGGTAAAACAATTAAAGCGCGCTACGCAAAAGACCAAGAGGAAGTGTATAATATACGAAAAATACAATTCGTGACAAACGCAAACAAAGAAGTTAACGTGCTAAAAGAAGACGGTGTAATAGACAAAGGCTTATGCGAGGAGTACGCAAAAAACGTGAAAACAGGCGAGGTAGTGCAATTCGAGCGCTACGGTTTTGTCAGGAAAGAAAGCGAAAAAGAATACATTTACACGCATCCATAATAATCAACAAAGGGGGAGAAATATCTCTAGAGGAGGGGGAAATGTGTGCCCCCTCCTTGAGATATACATATACACGCATCCATAATTTTGTGAAAACTTTATATCTTAATAATTAGTTCTTTAGCCTATGGATAAGAGAGCTTTTTTATTAGTTGGTTTATTGCTCATTGGAATAGTTTATGCACAAGAGATTCCAACAACTACTAGTGTAGACGTGCCTGAGATAAGCACAACTGACGCAAGGGCTAATGATATCCCAATAGAGATACCATTACCTATTGTCAGCGCAGAAGCTGAGGCAGAATACATAGAAGTTGTGTGCGCAATGGCAAGGTTTCACATGCAACGATTCATTGATGGAATTGACGCAGTTAAAGTGCACTATGATGACATGGTAAATGGCATGAATGCTAACTACCCTGACACATTAGACCTTGACACAAGCACAATACCTCCATTAAAAACAATGATGACCGAGCGCTTAAGCGCGTTATGCAGTGCAACACCAGAAAACTACGGGACAGCAGTGCAAGGGATAATTGACTTAGCAATGGGCGGAAGCGGAATGGAAAGCACACTAAAAGGCTTAGGTGAACAACTAAAAACACAAATGGAAACAAAAGTAAGTGATTACCAAGCACAAGCAGAGGACTACAAAGCACAAGCAAAGACACTGCTTGGCGGCAGGGAGTACGAAGAAGTAAAACCATTACTAGATGAACTAGCTTCTAAGCAAGCTGAACTACAAGCAGCTCAAGCCACGCCACCAACAAGCCAAGAGGCAGGCATGAGACTACAAACACTAGCAACTGAAGTCCAGTCGTTAACCCAAGAAATAGGCATTGATGAAAACAGCCAAGCACAAGCGCAAACCTTAGCTAGCAATGCAGAAGCATTTGGAGTTGACGCGCAGGCTTTTGGCGCCAAAGCAGAAGAGGTCTTTGGCAATGTTGCAGAAAAAATGCAAGCAGCTTTTAACCAGAAAGACTACTCTGACTTAAAGGCAATAGCTACAGAAAGGCAATACGCTTTATTCCTAAAAATCTTTGAAAAGAACCTAGTTGATATAGGCGGAATAAAAGCAAGACTTGAAGCATCAGGCATTGATGCAAGCGCTCTTGACGAAGTAAGTACATGGGTTAACTCTAAGAAAGAGGAAGCAAAAAGTGTTTTTACAGCTGACGCAACCGAAGCTGAAATAATTGCCTGGGCATCAACAGCCAAACAGGAAGGAATGGCTCTTGAAGCAAAACTAAACAGTCTTATTGAAACACAAGTAGCTGATAAATGGCTAACTGAGTTTGAAAAACTAAGGGCTAACGCAGACGCTGGAATACAAACAGCTAAAGACGGCAGCTTAGACACAACAGTCATTGAAGGAATGATAAGCGAACTTGAGTCAATAAGAAGCGAAGCAATAGGACTAAAAGAAGCAGGACACAGGGAAGAAGCGCTTGATAAAATCAAGCTAGCTGAAGAAAAAGTAGCTTTACTAAAAGAAGAGTACACCAGACTGCAATCACAAGGCGAACAAGCAAAAACAGTAGCAGAACAAGCAGCTAACGCTCTTGAAGCACAAAGACCAGTTATCACAACACTAATAACAGCTGCAAAAGAAGCAGAACTAGACACAAGTGTTATTGAAAACATGGTAACTGAATTAGACGCGCTTAAAACACAAGCAATGGAACAACTAGACGCAGAAAATAACGCAAAAGCACTTGACACATTAAACAAGGCAAAAGAGTTATACAATGCAGTCAAATTCGAGTATGAGCGACTAAGAGGTGAATTAGCTTGAAAAAAGCAATAATAGCAATAGGCTTACTAATCCTGATTGCCGGGTGCACACAACAATCAACTGGCAGCCAATTAGAAGACTTAAGCGACTTACCTGACTTAACTGTCAGCGGAATGAACGAGCTAGGTGACCTGCCAAGTGTTAACGCCACAGTTGATATTGGCGGCGGAGCAATAAGCAGCAACCCGTTCCCGGACCAACCACAAATTTAAAATCAAATTCTTTTTTTATTAATTTTTTTAAATACAAAAATACTAGCTAACAGCATGAACGTTAATGAGTACATTGATAAACAAAAATCGCCAAACAAGGAGAGTCTAATTAAGCTAAGAAAAATAATAGTATCTAACGGGTTAAAAGAGGAAATTAAAATGGGCGTGCCATGGTATGAAGACAAATTATACCTAGTTGGTTTAAGGGACAGCGTTAACATGGGTTTTTGTGTTAACGGCTTAAACGAAAAAGAAATGGCACTGCTAAACGGCAAAGGCAAACTAATGCGACACTTAAAATTCAAGAATGAAAAAGAAATCGACAAAGAGAAAATAATTAAACTAATAAAAGCAGTGAATAAAAGATGCTAAAAGAATCATTTTACACACGCGACTCAGTAACAGTTGCTAAAGAACTGCTAGGCAAGAAAATAGTCTTTAACGGAAAGGAAGCAATGATAGTTGAGACTGAGGCTTACACAACAAACGACCCTGGAAGCCATGCGTATAAAAAGATGACTCCACGTAACAGCGTGATGTTTGAAAAAGGAGGAGTGTTATATGTTTACTTCTGTTATGGCATGTTTAACATGCTAAACATTGTTACAGATAAGAAAGACAATCCAAGCGCAGTGCTAATAAGAGCAGTTGAACCGCTAAACTTCGAGGCAAAAAGTAACGGACCTGGACTAGTCACTAAAGCGCTAGGCATCACAAGAGATCAAAACAAGCTAAGTGTAACAGGAAGCGATTTTTACCTTGAAAGGTATGATACACCAAATGGGATAGTACAGACAACAAGAATCGGATTAAAAGAAGGCGCAGAATTACAATACAGATTCTACATTAAAGACAACCCTTTTGTGAGTAAAATTGCTGTAAGTGAAGCACACAGAGGGGCCAAAGGCGACGCTTAATGAATTATCCCGTCACCTAAGGGATAAAAAAAAGTTATTTTTTCTTTTCTCTGCTAAGAGCATCAGCCTTACTTAACAAGTAAAGCATTCCGCCAAGGCATAACAAGAAAACACCTAAACCAATTGGCGAGCCCCAACCAAGAACTTCAATCATAACAAATATGGATAATCAAGCTATTTATTAATTTATTTCAGGAAAGTAATAAAAAGTCTCAGGTACTAGATTTAATAGAGGGATATAAAATGAAGATTGAGCCTATAACTATTCCAGTTAAGGAAAAAGAAGAGACTGTTAAAAAAGTAATAAAAAAGCAGTCTAAGACTCTTAAAAAAGCAGTAAAGGAAACACCTAAGGAAGTTAAGGAAGTCACAATTACTAAAGAAGTCACTAGAACTAAGCCGGAAAATATTTTTGAAAAGCCAAAAGTGATTAAGTCAGTTGAGACTAAAGTTGAGAAAGTCACCAAGCCAAAAGAGGAAATAACTAAAACAGAGACAACAACTATTAAGAAACCAGAAGTTAAAAAACCAATTGAAGAAGACCTTGACTGGACTGATGAGGATATAGCTGAATTTAAAAAAGAGGAAACCACCTGGAAAAAAGGGCCAATAGAGGAGAGCCCTGAAAAGATTAAGCAAATGTCAAAAGAGGAATCAGCTTGGAAAAGCGGGCCTAAACCAAGCACTAGCGCACCGCCTAAGCCGCAATACGCACTGCAGCCAACAGAAGAAGAAGTAGAACTAATGAAAGAACTTGATAGTGATGAAAGGGAGAAAAGAATACTAAGACCCACCAAAGAAGAAGAAGAGCTAATGGAAGAGATAAGGGAGCCTGACTTAAGAAAAGAATTAAAACCAACACAAGAAGAGATGGGCTACATGAAAAAAGAAGGCGTGGTAAAGGAGGATTTTAATCACAGAACAAAAACAGGCATTGAAGGCATTGACGAGCTCACAAAAGGCGGACTGCCAAACAACAAGGCAATAGCAGTAGTTGGCGGACCAGGCACAGGAAAAAGCATACTACTAATGCAATTCTTGGTTAATGGTGCAAAAGATTACAACGAGCCGGGAATCTATATCACATTCGAAGAGGAAGTAAGCGAGCTAAAAGAAAACTACAAGTCATTTAATTTTAATATTAAAGAACTAGAAAAAAAAGGAATGTTAAAAATAGTTCATTACAGCCCAATGAAGATAAAGCGTTTTGTAAAAAATATGGATGTCACGCTAAGGGATTTAATCAAGTCAATGAACGCTAAAAGAGTGGTAATAGACTCATTAAGCGCGTTCACACTATTATACTCTAATGAAGGCGAACAAAGAGAAGGGCTCTTTAACTTATTCCAGACACTAAAAGAACTAGGCGTAACAACACTATTAAGCACTGAGAGCTGGAGGGAGCCAACAATAACTAAAAGCGGTGTAATTGAATTCATAGCTGACGGAGTAATCATGATGTACAACCTAAAGATAGGTGATACAAGGGTGAGAGCAATAGAAGTCCTAAAGATGAGAGGCATAGAGCATGAAATGAGAATATCACCATTTAAGATAACACGCGAGGGAATAAAGATATTTACAGAAGAAGAAGTGTTTGGCGCACAGAAAAAAGATTACGAAACGTTCTAAAAAGTTATTTAATAAGAAGACTAATATACTAATCCTATGGGTGGAGGGATTAACGATAGTGCGTTAGCTGTAAGCGAAGCGCACAGAGGAGCGACTAAAAGGAGCGACGTAAGCAAAACGCAGAGAGAGGCAAAGCGACTTGCACAGGCTTCTATTGAGACTATTGTGATTTTTGGTGTAAGCACACTAATTGTTTTAATATTATTAGGCGCAGGACTTAACTCACAGGCATCAACAAGTGACGCCTTACGAATAAGCCAAGCACGCTATGCAGTCACTGAGTTAACCAGTGTTGCCGAGGAAGTCTGGAGCCAGGGCGCAGGAGCAAGCGCTAAAGTAATAATAACAGTTCCATCAGAAGTCAATCAAAGCGAGTCAGGAATACTTAACGGCAAAACAGTCAGGTATAGGGTGCTAACAAGGGCTGACTTTACTGATGTTTCAGAAGTAAGCGCAGTTAACATTACAGGAGTGCTGCCAACAATCGGCGGACAGTATGAAGTAATACTAACTGCAAGGGATTTTGATGTATTAATGATAACAACCAAGAGCTTAACAGTCACAACTAACGCTGAATCATACTGCGAGACAAACAACTTACAGTATTATGTAAACGCTTTTGATGAAGCAGGGCAGCCAATGAGTATACCAATAACAATCCAATTAATAGACAGCACTGGAATAATCAGGGGCGAACATAATAAAACAACTATTGGCGGGCTAGCTAATGGTAGTTTTAGCATACCAAGTGTTAGCGTTTACGGTTTTTGGAAAGTGTACGCATTCACTAACGAGACAGTCAACTTCAAAAACATCCTAATAATGCAGTGCGGTAACGGCACAGGGCCTGCAATCACAATAATTAATTGCACAGCAAACGCAACAATACTAAGGGGGCTTGAAGCAAGCAAGCTATCATGCCGAGTTACTGGAACTAATTTTATTGAGTCAGTAAGATTCTTAGTAACAGGCAGTTACTACAACGCTATTCAAGAATTAAACAATTACTGGGGAAGCACTGTTACCTGCGGTTTAAACGAGGAGTTGAATCATGAGTGGACTGAATCATGGGCTAATGACACAACAGGGTATGAGTACACCAGTTTTGACAGCCTGCCAGTCACCATAATGTGTGACAGCAAGAACCCAGTGATTAACAGCACAAGAGCTAATAAAACAAGCGTTAATGTTAACGAGTACATCTGCATTAATACAACAGCAACTGACCTTAACTTAGCCAGTGTGTGGGCAGAATTAACAAGCCCATCAAACAATAAAATTAATCTGACATTGATTGATACCGGAAGCTGTGCAGGCACTAGCGGGGATTCAATATACGGCGCGCTTATACAACTAACAGAAGAGGGCATTTACTTTGTAAACAAGGGAATAGCAAATGACACTTTTGGCAATTACGCAGAAAATGCAGTCAGCATACAAATTAACGCAGGAACCAACTGTTCAATGAAAAACTGGACTGTAAACACTGAATTACTATTTAGCTATGGAAATTATACTAACACGATATTTACTAACGGCTCAGTAACCCTATCAGGTAATAACTTAACAGGAACATACACTAGCAGGGTGTTTAACTCGCATGGCAACTCAACATGGAATTATATTGTCTGGACTGAAGGAGCGCTTTATGGAAAACAAAACGAAGTGTCAGAGGAAACTAAAATATTAGAATTAAGCCTCGATGAAAAAACAGGCAACGTGTTTTATGACACATCAGGCTATGGCCATAATGCCACACTAGTGGGAACTGCATTACTAAACCAAACTGGAAAAATAGGAAGCTCAATTTATCTTAATAATATAGACAGAACAACAGCTAATTACCTAACTGTACCTCACAATTCATTACTAAACCTTAATGTATCAGGCGGAACAATCTGCGCATGGCTAAACATTATTGATAAGACACAATACAGGGGGGGTATTGTGCACAAAGGCGAGAACAGCAGTTATGTTGATGAGGAGTACTCACTGCAGTTTTACGGTGCAACAGGCACAGCGCTGCCAGCATTTGTAATAAGAGACTCTGCACTAGTTGAGCACACAGTGTATAGCAGCATTGAATTAACAACAGGCAAGTGGCAGCAAGTCTGCACAACATATAACACTTCAGTAATGAAAATATATATTGACGGCGTTGAAAGAGGAAGCGTCTCATTAAGCGCATTTACACCAATATTAGGCAACGGCTCACTGCAAATTGGCGCGCAAACAAGATACACACAAGTATCAGGAATCAAAGGTTACATTGATGAAGTAAACATGTGGAAGCGAGGCTTAAACAGCAGTGAGATAAAAGAAGTCTATACATCCGGAGCAGTAAAACTAAACTTAACTTACAGGGCTTGCAATGATGAACTATGCGCTGGAGAGCCTTGGAGCGCTGAATCAATTAATTCAACACACACTACCATCAACTTGACAGGACAGTACTTCCAGTATAAAGTTAATTTTTACACTGACAACGCAACAATAAAACCATTACTATTTAACACCTCAACAAACTACCTTGCGTGCAACATTGATTATAATGAGGAAAACCAGACTTGCTTGTATAATGAAGACTGCCTATCAGGCTATTGCAGGCAGGACTTTGTTAATGAAGATAACTGGTACTGCGTAATTGACAGCACTTCATGCACTGAAGAAGGAACTTCAAGAAATAATGGATACAAAGCGTGCATGAGTGAGTTAGTAGAAATAGTTTGCGATAACGGCGTGTGGACTAATGAAACTGACTGCCTTTCATACCAAGGGTGCAATACCAACTCAACTAAAGCAACTTACTGCGGTTGGCAGGAAATAGGAGGGACTTGCGCTTCAGGAACTGGCTGCGGCGCACCAGTGCCAGGCACGTGCTATGACTGCGAAAGTTATTACACTAATTACCCTTTTAATGCATGCCAGTTCACCACAGGAATAACTTACTGCGACAAAGGCTGCGGAGCATTATGCGATAATTCAACAGATTACTATTTCAATGACCCTGGAGACCAATGCAGTTACGGATGCAATAACTCGTGCACTTACACTAACACAGTCACATGCGCTGACCCGGGTGACTTAT
>Ga0208375_1001784_pt1 | contig 22468 bp, 21 predicted proteins | sample RifOxyD1_FD_184038 | JGI IMG/M metagenome (GOLD analysis project Ga0208375, IMG submission 184038) | Soil microbial communities from Rifle, Colorado - Rifle Oxygen_injection D1 (SPAdes) | ecosystem: Environmental > Terrestrial > Deep subsurface > Rock core/Sediment | place: Rifle, Colorado... | reverse complement strand
GCCAAGATGCTCTGAAAATCCGGGCATTTTGGCCGCCCCGCCGTAAATAATCAGCTTTTCAACTTTTTTATTGGTTTTGCTAAAATAAAGATCGATAATATTTTTCGCGGCGTTAATAATTGTGTCTAAAAGTGGAGCGAGAACATCGTTAATCTGGTTGTTATTATCCATAACTTTAAGGCCCTGCTCCTTTTTTAATTCTTCGGCTCGACGCCAACTGATGTTTAAACTATTCGCTAAAGCCCGTGTCAAATCCTCGCCGGAGGTCTCAATTGAATGGCTGATCCGCAGGTATCCGCCATCAACCACGCTAATTGTGGTATCCCGCGAACCCATATCCATTAATACTGCCGGAACCGGATCATTGCCTATAAGGGCACGGGTCGCCGACGTGGTTTCCAGTTCCAAATTAATAAGTTTTAAATTGGATTCTCTGGCGATAAACTGGTACTCATTTACCAAATCCTTGGGTATGGCGATTAGAAGAATTAAAATCTTGCCATCGGCGCCGGTTCCTATTAACGACCAATCCACCAAAACACTGTCAAGGGGAACCGGAATATATTTTTTTGCTTCAAACTGAATGGCGCTCGCAACTTCCGATTCCGACATTGGCGGCAACTCCATAATGGTAAGAAAACTTGAAAAAATCGGCGCCGACATGTTAACTTCTTGCGCAATCATGCCCGATTCTTTTAACATCCGGCTTAACATGAGCGATGCTTCTCCGCCGAATACTTTTGGGGTTTGATTCTCAATCAAATTATAGTTTGACAAAATGGCGTAATTTTGGAGTTTTGGCCGGCCGTTTTCACTTGAAAGCTCCACTACTTTTATTGATAAGGTGCCTATGTCAACGCCTAAATAGCTTTTGGACTCTTTCCCGATGCTAAATATGTTAAAAGGCAATGCCATAAATAAAATTAGACAAAATTTAAATTTAATTCTATTATATCATAAAATATTCGTTACAAATATGAAGTTATCCCCATCTATTGAGAATCGTTTGACGGCTCGCGCCAAAAATGTCATTTTAGCGGCGGAAAATTTCGCCCCGCCAGGTCGGGGCGAAATCGACGGAAGCCATTTAATCAAAGCGGTTTTCGAAGCTCGCGGCAGTTTGGCTTACAATATTTTGAAAAACCACGAACTAAGCATTAATGATTTAAATTTGTCTCTGCCAAGCGTTATTTCTTTTCGCAACGTTTTGGCGTCAGCTCTTGAAGAAGCGATGAAACACGGCTATCGGCACATCGGCACCGAGCATTTGCTTTGGGGCCTAATTATTGAATTTAAAAACAGGGTTTCGGCTCAAAAACATCAGTCGGTTATTGATGTGGGAAATCACTTGAAAGAAATTTTTTATCTTTCGGGAAAAATTAACAGTCCCTTGGCCGCTGCTAAAAACAGTCAGAATATTTTAGACAAACTGATTTCCGATGTTTATAAAAACATAGCCGAAGAAGAACCGGAGAAGGCGCCGCTTGAAATTTTTGGAACCGATCTGGTGGCAATGGCTAAAGACGGAAAATTTGATCCCCTAATTGGCAGAGAAATTGAAATCAAAAGAATGGCCGCGATAATGAGCCGGCGGACAAAAAATAATCCGATTCTAATCGGCGAGCCGGGTGTCGGCAAAACGGCTTTGGTGTACGGCTTGGCGCAAAAAATCGCCAATCGCGAAGTCTCGAAAAGTTTGCAGAATAAAAGTATTTTTCAGATTGATTTGGGCGCTATCGTTTCAGGCGCTACTTTCCGCGGCGAGTTTGAGGCGCGGCTAAAAGAAGTTTTATACGAAGCCGAAGAAAAAAACGCCGTAATTTTTATAGACGAATTTCACACCGTTATCGGCGCTGGCGCCGCCCAAGGGTCTTTAGACGCCTCAAACATTATTAAGCCGCTCTTGTCGCTCGGGAAAGTACAGGTAATCGGAGCTACCACTTTGGCCGAATGGCGAAAATATGTGGAAAGAGACGGCGGGCTGGAAAGACGATTCCAATCGGTCATGGTAAATGAACCGACAGAAGACCAAACAGAAGAAATTCTGCTGGGCCTTTTGCCATCCCTAAAAAATCACCATAAAATAAAAATTTCGAATGAGTGCGCAAGCGCCGCCGTTAAATTGTCAAATCAATACTTAACCGAAAGATTTTTGCCCGATAAAGCGATAGACCTGTTAGACGAGGCCTGCGCTTTAAAAAATTTGGAAACCGAACCGGAAAAAACCGATTTAGAATTAAAAATTAAAGACGTTATCAAGGCCCTGAGTTTAATGACCGGAATTCCAAATATTGTTTTCGGCGAAACAATAAATTTAACGAATTCTTCAAAAATCAACCAAAAATTAAAACAAAATATAATCGGGCAAGACAAGGCGATTGAAACGCTGGCCGCCGCCTTAGCTCGGTCTTATGCCGGCTTGTCTAACAGAGAAAAACCTCTCGGTTCGTTTTTATTTATCGGGCCAACCGGAGTCGGCAAAACAAACCTGGCAAAAATTTTGAGTAAAGAAATTTTAGGGTCGCCTTTAATCAAAATTGACATGTCGGAATTTTCCGAACCTCACAGCATATCTAAATTAATAGGAGCGCCTCCGGGATATGTCGGTTATGAAGAGCCGAGCAATTTAACCGAAAAAATACGGCGAGAGCCCCACTCGGTAGTGCTTTTTGACGAAATAGAAAAAGCTCATCCCCAGGTCGCCAATATTTTGCTCCAGATTTTGGAAGAAGGCAGTTTAACCGACAATCGCGGCCGCCGGGCTAATTTTAAAAACGCTATCGTTATTTTAACCTCAAATCTCGGTTCCAGAGAATTCAGCCGCGAAGCAAAAAAATTCGGTTTCATCGCCGCCTCAAAAACGCTTGTGGAAAAATTTGATGAAATTAAAGACGCCAGCTTAAAGTCATTGCGCCGCCATTTTATACCGGAACTTTTGTCGCGCCTTGACGAAATAGTGGTCTTTAATCCTCTGGGGCGCCAAGAAATAAGACAGATTGCCAAGCTTGAAATTGAAAATATTCTAACAAACCCATCGGTGAAACAGCGCGTGAAAATAAGGCCCGCGGTAATAAATTTTATCGCCGACAAAGCCGTCTTTAGCCATAATGGCGCAAGAGAAGTAAAACATTTAATTAATAAATTGATTGTTAATCCTTTGGCGGATTTTATCATCAAAAATAGAAAGGGGGGAAATATTATTGTTAATGTGAAAAATAATAAAATAAATTTAAAATGAATAAAGTAACCAAACATAATTTTCCTTATTTTATTTATGAATATATATGTTAAAAAACTTTTTACTTGATTTGATTTTTCCGAGGTTCTGCCTTGGCTGCCAAAAAGAATTGAATTTAAAGACTGCCTCATTTATCTGCGAGGCCTGTTTAAATAACATCGCATTAAATTCCGGAATAGAATGCCATGTCTGCGGCTTAAGAAATAAAAATGTTAGAAACCGAGCTTCCAACATTATCTGCCGCGGCTGCAGAAAAAAGACGTTTTTAAACGGCTTATTTGCCGCCGGGAAATACCAGGATCCAACTTTAAGAGAAGCGATTCATCAATTCAAATACCAATCGGCGGAATCGCTGAAAAAACCGTTGACGGAATTATTGATTCGTTATCTTAAAAAAGAAAACCTAATTGAAAAACTCCGGTGTCCGACACCGGACACACCCGGTGTCGGACACCGGAGTTGTTTGATGCCTATTCCTTTAACTTTGCGCCGAAAATTAAGCCGAGGTTTCAATCAGAGCGAACTTTTAGCCGTGGAAATTTCTAAATATCTAAATTTGCCGGTCGCAAATTTTCTGAAACGGCAAAAATTTACCGAGCCGCAAGCAAAAATCCAGGATTGGAAACAAAGAAAAGAAAACATTTCCGGCGCCTTTGCCTTATCCCCATCTTATCCACTTTTTACCCGGTGTCGGACACCGGACAAGATTAATAAAGTGATTTTGGTTGACGATGTATCAACATCCGGCGCCACGCTTGAAGAAGCGGCGCGGGTTTTGAAAGAAGCGGGAGTAAAAAAAGTTTATGGGCTTGTTGTCGCCAAGGGTTGAAGCGAGAGAGTGAGCTTTAACCGGGTTGCCTGAAAATTTTTAGTAGCAAAGCGGAAAAAAATTTTCTGTCAACCCAGTTATCATTGTTTAATTTAAAAAAACAAAAATCCCGACTATTCGTCGGGATTTTTGTTATCTCGGGATAATTTCTTTCCAATTCGGCAAGCCCAAAGGCGTAACGTTTATAATTACCGATTGCGGGCCGGTGCTGCCGCCAAGACCGGTACAAGTCAAGGTATAAGTTACGCTTGGCGGCGGCAAGGGTATGACAACTTGGCTATCGTTTAAAGATTTAGAGCCGCTCCACGCGCCGGAAGCAACGCAAGAAGTGGTATAAGTTGACGACCAAGTCAATGTTGAGCTTTGACCTTCATAAATAGTCGTCGGATCTCCTGAAAAATTAAGAGATGGCGGACAGTAGGGCGTAGTTATATTGAGAGTGTTAGAACGTTCATCACCGCTTTCGTTATAGGCCTCAATTTGATATTTATAATCGGTATTTTGAACAGCGCTTGTATCGGTAAAGTTTAAAGCGGTATAAGGATTATAAGGAGTAATGTCAACCCGCGCCGCTCCTTTTAAAATTCTATAGCCGTCGGCGTTGCTTGAAGTCGTCCAAGAGAGCGGCACAGAATTGCAAGCAAGCCCGCCGCCCAAACTTAAATTGAAATCTCCCGGCGGAGGCGGAGCGCAATTCGGGGTGGTGAAATCAGGATAAGCAGCTGCCACCGTTACCACCCCTGTCTCTGTATTAATACTCCGAAGCGCATATAAATAAGTGGTGTTACTTTCTAGCGGCGTTAAGGTTACGCTTCCTGCCGCGGGGAGTGAAAAAGTATCCCATCCCGAGCCATTGTACATGCCCGCTGGAGTATAAACTATGAGAGGGCACCAACTTCCTTTACACACATCAAGATTTACGCCTTCGTCATGTTCATAATAATCTATCCAACTTATAGTGGCTTCAGCAATGCCGCCATTACAGGTAGTAGTAACGGGGGGTGAAGCCATAGAAGCACAAGCCGGCGCCGAAAGCCCCGCGCCAGTTTGTTGAGTCCATTGCGGGATTTGCCCGGCTGCCATTGGCGCGATGTCTAAAATACTCGGCAGAAACAAAACACCGGCGGCGATAAATAATCCGCCAAAAAATATAATCGCGGGAATAATTATTTTCTTAGATAAAAATTTTTGTGCCATTGGTTAAAGTATACCAAACATTTATTAAAACTCTCTATTCGTTATCCACAATCACTGATTGGCACGCTGAAGGTTTTCTTCTATTGCCGCAACAAAAGCCGAAAGCCCTTCTTCAGCGGATGCCGGATTATTACCCGGGTAAGCGCGGCGCCAGTCGGCAAGGGTGAGATTTTCGGCCAAGGTCTTGGCTTTTTTAAAAGATGTTTTGGCCGCGCCATATTTTTTCAAATTGAGTTCGGCAACGCCAAGCGCGTTCCAAAACCAAGGGTTACTTTCCGATTCTCTAATCTCGCGGAAAGCCGCGCTAATCGCCTCTTTAGCTTCTTTATATTTTCCTTGCTTCGATAAAACCCAAGCCAAATCGTTATAGCCGGCCCACTCCTTGGGCGCCCACTTTGTAAAACGAAAGAAATCGGCTTCGGCTTTTTCCAGGTCCCCTGCCTGATTTCGATAGCCGTAAATGAGCCCGCGAACATAAAGCGAACGCAGATTTTCCGGATTAGCTTCTAACTCTTTATTGATTTCCGCAAGCGCCCCATCGAATTTGCCTTTTATAAAAATAATTCTCGCCAATTGATAATGCCCCCAGAGAATTTTTGGATTTATTTTTATCGCTTTTTTATAAGCTTTCTCCGCGATATCGGGATTATACTTTCCGCCACCGATTACGCCATTGAAATAATAATTCCCGATAAACATCGCTAAATTCGCGTCGCGATTAATAAGTGTTAGCGCGGTTTTTGGCAAGCGATATTTTTGCCACAACAATTTTGCTAAAATATCCTGTTTAGCAACAAAAATCAAAATCAAAGACACGACAACTAAAAACCAAACTGCCCAGAAGTTTTGGATAAGAACTTTTGATACGCTGTTTAGTTTTTTCTTTACCACAACATATTCCATAAAAAAACTTGTTTTAGTTAAAAACTTCTAAAGAAATTTTGAAAATTCATCCGTCGAAATATTAATTTCCCGAAAGATTTGCCGCAATAAACCACGGCTTATATCTTCGCCGCCGTGCCGCGGAACCAACGTAAATCTGCCATCACGGTGTTTAAAACAAATATGCGCCCCCTTTTGGCGCACTTCAAAAAATCCCAATAATTTTAAAACGCGAATTACGTCGCGAGCCTTTAATATCGGCAATCTTTGACTCATACCTCCACCAATTCCAATCCTACAAATGCCGGATTATAGGAAAAACTTTTTAAGCGCTGACGATATTGCGGATCAAGGCGAGCTACTTCAAGACAAAGCAGGATGGCCTCTTGAAGCCGTTTTTTAAGCTCGGGAAGCGTTTTGGCTTGGGTATGGCAACCAGGAAGCGCGGGAATTGAACCGATAAAATGGCCACTATCATCTTGCTCAATAATGACTTTAAATTGCCGCAATTTTTTTGACATGTTGTTTTGATTATATCCCCGACCCTATTTCAAAGTCAATGTTTCCCTATCGCTTTATTTAAATCAATTATTTCAGTTTCAAAAGCTCTTCGGCAAACTGCTGGCGATTGCGCATCACAAAAATATTTTTCTCCGTGAGTTTTTCGGTAAAGCTCAAATATTCTTCCATATATTTCTTAGCTTTGACTTTATCGCCCCGCAATAAATAAGAACCGGCTAAAACCTGAAGACAAACGGAACTTTTGTAAACTTGGGCAGTCACATTCGTTTTTTCGGCAACGGAAATCGCTTTGGAATAATTTTCTCCAATAGCATAAGCCGCCGCAAGAATACAATTATTGGCGACTGCCGATTCCGCCAAATCGTTGGATTTTTTTATTTCGCTTTCGGCTAAAGAAAATTTTTTCTGGCGGCCGTAATCAATCGCCAAAAGCCCATAAGCGGCCTGAACTTCCCAACTTTTGTTTTGCGGCCCGCCGCCTTCTATAGCAGTATTAGCGTATTTTACCCCGCTCGCAAAATCGCTTTTATAAAAGTAAAGACGGGCAAGCATCAGATTGATTCTAAAAAGATTAAAACGATCATTATCTGACCCGGCAAGATTTAAAGCCGGTAATAAAATTTGAAGCGCTTCATCCGGTTTGTTGAGATAGTTAAAGTCGTGCCAAGCGATAAAATATCTCGCCCAAAAAGACGAATCGGGAAATTTTGACAATTTTTCAGAATGTTTTTCGCGCGCCTTGTCCAGCTCGTTTAAATTCCAATAAGCGCCGCCTAAATCATCAAGAACAACTTTGTATAGGTTTTGATTTTTTTGCTCAAGGCCGAATGAAACCGCTTTTTCGTAATGCTTCACCGCTTCGCTGTAATCGGCCTGGGGGTAATAAACGTCTTGGTTGGGAGCCGGAACGCCTAAAGCAATTTTCCCAAGAAAAAAATGGGTTTTGGGATTTTTAGAATCAAATATGAGAGAAATAGCAAAATTGTTTTTGGCGGCGGCAAAATTATTTTGCAAATATGTTTCTACGCCCTTCTTATAATAATAAGAAGCCGTAAAACGCGCTCCAAAAAAAACTCCGACAAGAATCACAATAAAAGCCGCGACTCCAAAAATAATTTTTTTATTTTCCTTAAATAAATCAATCATTTGTAATTTTCAAGTGATTTTAAGGAAGTTAATCGCGTTTTGGCTTCATCCGAAATTCTTTCCTGCCAGTTTCCGGCCATTTTTTTATATTCCGGCCTTAATGAAGTATAGAACCCGGAAGAACGCAGAAGATAGGTTTCTTTTTCATTTTTGCCCAATTCGGAATTTGGCGCGTCAAACTCAATATCAACCTTATCGCCCGGTATTGTGTGCAAATACTCTTTCCAATATCCCTTTTTAAGCGCTCCGCTCGCGTCTTTCTGCAAACGGCTGTGATACGCCTGCCGCAAGTTTAAATTTTCCGTCCTATAGTTTCGATGGCTCGCGGCAGCCAAATCGTCTTCCTGCACCACCCCGATAAATCCCAGGGCGTGTTTTTTAGTTGCGACAACGCGAAGCATTAATTCTCCTTTGGAATTTACGGCTTCGCGCGGCAATTCAACCATTTCGTTGTTGTGTTTCCACGACCGCACGCCGTTTATATTAATCCACTGATATTCACCCGATTCATCTTTATAACCGTAAGTTAAACATAGACAGCCAGGGCACTGAGTTCCCATCGCCAATGGAAGAAAAGCAAGGGACTCCGGCGCAAATCCGAATTTATAATACGCCCAGCTAAAAATAAACATTACGGCAACCGTAGCCACTTTTTTAAGCCCAAAAATGGTGAAAAAATCAGAGATACTTATTTTTTTATCAGCAACCATCGCGCGCGATTCTCCGGCTACCCAATCTCTAAACCACGTTTTTGTAATGAGATGCGGGATTTCTCCCTTTTTCAGGTTTCTGAAGGTTATCTCCACGCTCTCATTGACGTTAAAAAGTATACTCCCGACAGAAGAAGCGTCATATTGCCACAGAAGATCCCGGCTAGAAATTTCTTTGCCGCGATCTTTCCCGCGATTATCAATGATCAATGAGGGCAAAACCATTTTTTGCTCAAGCCGGTCTTTTTCAAGCACGTAAAATTTTTTAAAGTCCGAATCAACCACGACTTCCGTGTTTTCCGGGTGCGCCACCCGTGTCAGTTCCAGCCACTTGAAAAAGCTTTCTTCCGGCTCAATTTCCTGAATCTGAAAAAGAAGTTTCCCGTTATAAGATTCTACGGGCGAAGTGATTTTATAAAGATCGGGAAAAATCCTTCCATCCTCATATAGCGCCTTAGCCGTATCATGCTGGTGATAAAAGCTGTTCGGCCGGCCGAAGAGAATATCGTTTTCCAGCTTGTATTCCTTGCCGTCAAAACAGGCAAGAAATGGAGTGGTGGCCTTACATTCAGAAAGAGGAACATCGGCAGATGCCTCGTCTGTACCAAACATATTTTTAGACAGAGAGTCCTTGTCGGGTGATTTTTTACCCTTAATCAAATTGGTAATATTGATAAACGCCCAGCCAATAAGAAGAAGTAATATGAGAATAAGGGCCTTAAATAAAAATGAGAAGGAGTTTAATATTTTTTTCATAAATAATAAATTTTATTAACTGAATAAAGTATCAATCGGAGTCGGATTATTTGCAAGTAATTTTATCCACAATTTATTGTTAATCAATTACTTATCTGTTTTCTTTCGGTTTCCCCACAGTAAGCTGATAAAATACCGTTTCGTCTTCTCCCAGGTTCAGCTCTTTTTGCACTGCTTCATAATTCATCCCACCAAGGGCAAGTACTCCAAGTCCAAGCGCCGCTCCCACCAGATAAATATTTTGTCCAATGTGCCCGGCTTCAAGCAGGCCCAGTTTGTATCCCAAATTGCCGTATTTTTTTATGGTTCTTTCGCCCGCGAAAGAAAGAAGCAAGAGCAGGGCAGCATCTTTGGAAAAATCATATAAAAGGGCATGTTTTATATTTTCGGCGGAAGAAAAAGACAGCTTTTCCAATATGTGGTTCTTTACATTGTAATGATAAACTCCCGTGTCAAGCTCGCCGGGGATAAAATTCGCAACATAAATTTCTATCGGATATCTCGCCCCGCCGGAAGGATAGAAACGGCGGAATTCGTTTGCCGCGCCAGCCGTTTTGCTTATCAGCCCCGCGCTCCAGTAAAGCAACTGCCCCAGCATTTCTTTAGAAATTGGTCTTTTGGAGAAATTTCTTTCCGTTTTTCTTCGCCGCAAAACGTTTTCTATTGTTTTTTCGGGAAGCGAGACGGGCTTGGGCAGTATAATTTTAGGAGAGCGGGGATATTCTTTATAAGTCATCATCCCCCATTCCGGAGAATTAATATTAATCAGAGGCATTTCTTTGCCAAAGAACTCAAAAAACGGATCGGCAGATGCTTTTTCCTGTTCCAGCCGTTCTTCTGTTTTTTTATTGTAATTTTTGTGTCGAGCCATTTTTTTAATTAAAGCATTGGGTGAGGCACCGGATTCATTTCTTCTTCTTTTTTCGGATTTTTAAAAATTCCCATCCGCACCGGAGCTTCATATAATCTTCTTACGCCGAGGCATTTATAGTGTTCGTTAAGATAAAGCGGGCAGAGCCGGGGTACAAGCGACGCCAAAATCGTAAGACCAAATTCTTTGGCAAGAGGCACGGTCGCGTCAGCGACGTAAGCGTCTATCCCCGAGTTTTTTAGAATTTCTTTAAGAGCCGGTAGTTTTTCTTTCGCGTCCGCCCCCTGATATTTATTAATGGAAAGAGTTTTGAAGCTGTCCCCATAAAGGAAATCCGCCTCGCCGGTTCTTTTAGAATCGCTCCAATAAATTAATCTGTCTTTTATGTTCTCTATGTTTTTTTGCCCCTTGTCGCTCCATATTTTTATCTCTTCCGGCGCGCTTTCATTTATAAATCCCGCCACGAGAGCTTCGGAAAGAGAAGATTTTATGGCGTTCTCAATATCAAGATCCGCCCGGGGCGCCGCGTATACTTTTATTCTCCTCGGCGCGTTGTCCCGAATTACGGTGAGAACGGCCGGAACATTAAGATCCGTGGTTATGTCCAATACGGTAAAGTCAATGTTAAATTTTTTATATTCCGACACCAGGCGCTTTACGGACTCATCGGCAACATTGTCCAAATTAATTTTTGGCGGAGCGATTTTATTCAGCCAGTGGATGACAAAAGAGTCGCGCTCCACCGCTTCGCAAAGAGCGTTGTATAAGGCCATGTCGTAACTGCTTCCCGCCGCGGCTCCGCTGGTAGTGGTTTGCCTGATGACGGGCTCTTTTTTTTCGTTTTTATATCCAAGATAAATCAGTTGAGCGGGAACAAGATATTTTTTATTATCAAAAATTGATTTTGCCTCCGTCCACATAAATTTTGAATTACCATCCAAACGATGTTTGGCATAATTTTCTTTTTGCAGCTGGCTTTCTGAAAACCCGCTAAAAAGCATGGGATTAAGAGCTCCTTTTGATTTTAGTTCCGCCCAAGAACCATAAATAAATTTTTTATTATCGTATAAAGTGAGCGAGTATCGTTCAAAACACTCGGCAATTGTTTTTTTTGCCGCTTCCTCGTAGTTTAGCGAACAACCGGAAGGATTTAATCCGCCGCAGGTGATTCTTAATGCCGGGATATCCGGCCAATCGGGAATCGGCCTTGGATTATAACAATTAGTGATTATTCCCTCTTTCGCGAGCCGCGCTATAACTCCGCGGAACTTCGGCAGCACATGATCAAGCGGTGAGGCCTGTTTTTTTATGTATATTTTATTCCCTATAAAATTTTCCAAGGAGTAAGCAAATTTTCTTCCGATTTTTTTAAGGATTGGCAAAACGGCCGCATCCCCGGAGAAAGGATTTTCCAGCGCGTCAATATACTCATCAAAGTAATCGGCCAGTCCGGTCCCTTTTAAAAATTCATTTTTATTGGTTTTGCGCATTTGTTGATTGTACTAGTGTATTGTATGTTTTAAACTGAGATTATGAGAAAACAAAACATATTAATCATCGGCGGCTCCAATTTTGTGGGGCCATTGCTTATCAAAAAACTGCTTTTTGCGGGGCACCAGTTAACCGTATTTAACCGCGGTTTGGCAAGTTCTGATTACCCGAACGCCGTTCATTTTATGAAAGGAGATAGAAACAACGGTTTCAATATAACCGAACGCTTTGACGCAATTATAGACATGTGCGCCTATACCGGCGAACAAACGCGGTGCGCGCTTAAAGAACTGAATTTCGATTTTTTCCTGCATATGAGCACCGCTGCCGCGTACCAAAAAACGAAAACTTTTCCGCTTACCGAAGAATCGCCTTTGGGCGGCTGGCCGCTTTGGGGCGATTATAACAAAGGAAAGGTGGAATGTGAAAAGATTCTTGAAGAAAGCAGGGTCAAATACGCTTCAATCCGCCCCGTTTATATTCTCGGCCCGCGAAATTATTGTAACCGAGAAGCGTTTATATATTCAAGAATAAAGAATGAATTGCCGCTTGTTTTGCCGGGAAACGGGCAAGCGCTTGTTCAATTTGTTTTTGCGTATGAGGTGGCCGATTCTTTGGTTTTTCTTGCCGAAAACAAGATCAGGGGCGCGTTTAACTGCGCCGGAGACAATATGATATCCCTGCGCGAGCTTACGGAAGAAATGGGGAAAATTATCGGCAAAAACCCTATTATTAAATGCAATCATTCGGCCGATGGCGCAAAATGGAATTCCGGAGAATTTCCGTTCGCCAATGAAAATTTTGTCGTAAGTAATAAGAAAATAAAGAAACTAGGTATTAAATTTACTCCGCTTATTGAAGGGTTAAATAAAGATTATGAAAATTACTATAAATATAATTGTGTCGCATAAGAATCCTATAGGATATTTATGCGACGATTAAATTATGTATAATTTTTTAAAAACACTGCGCGTTATTTACCGCATAGAGCAAGACAATATTTCTTATCCCGAACTGATTGAGTTTTTGTATGGCGAAATCCCGCCTGAAGATCATAATTTTTTACTCTATAACTATGCTCCTCATATTGAGAACGTCTTAATATTCGGCCTGAACGAAAAGAATCCTCCGCTCTTTAGTGTAATTATCCCAACTTATAATCGCCATAAACTTCTTGTTAAAACTCTGAACTCCGTAATCAGCCAAAATAATATTTATCGGACAGAATTTGAACTGATGATAGTTGATAACGGGTCAAAAGACGAGACTGAAAAAGTGGTTAAAAATTTTGCAAATCAAAACAGAAAAACAAACATAATTTATGTTAAATTAAAAAAAAATTATGGCGCGGATTTCGCGCGGAACGTTGGAGCATTGCGGTCCCAAGGATCATTACTTGCTTTTACCGATGATGATTGTCTGGTGCCTCCCGATTGGCTTTCATGGTTTAAACGGACTCTTGACGGCCACCCCGAGGTTATAGGCGCCGGCGGCTGGAAAGAACCATATTCCATAAGCGGCGATTTGGATTTTTATCACCGGTTCGCGTTTTGGACACACAGGTTTTTTCTCTCTCCCTTAAAAAACACTTCCTATTCTCTTCGCAGCGGATATACGGCCAATTTTTGTTGCCGCAAAGAAAGTTTTAAGAAAATCGGCGGTTTTAATTTTTATTTTAAACGTATCGGTTTTTACGACTTTCCCGTTCGCGCGTATAAATCGGGACTCTCTTTAATATACGAACCGCGCATGGTAAAACATAGGGCATCGTTTTTATTTAAAGATTATTTCCACAAATCCATAATAATAGGCGCAAATCTTTATCTGCTCCATTTATTACATCCGGATATCTGGAAAAATATTTCTTTTCTTTATTTTATGAAACGCGCCGGGAAAGAAATAAAAGCGATATTATCCGATCCAAAAGATTCGCTTATTTTTAGAAAATATTTTTCAGACATAATTAGATTTTCTTTTCTCGCGATCATTAGTAATTTCTGCTATTGGTTTGGGAAATACTGGGTTCCGTTTAAGAGCGCGTTTCATATATCTAATACCGGCGTTTAAACTAAGCCATTCTAAAAACGCTAAAAATTGTTCGGGGCCTAAAAATCGCGATTGAAAACTCGTTAAAGATCCGAATTCTCCGACAAATCCCGGTCTTAATTTTTCAAGAACGCGGCGATGAATAGTTCTTAAGAGATAATTATTGGCGCCGCGGCGAAAATAAAGCTTTATAAATCCATTAAAATTCCGCGCGCTATAATCAATAACATAAAACGGGATATAAAGAAGTATATGGCCGGCGAGAGTAATTCTGAAGGCCAAATCATTATCTTCGGCGCCCGGCCAGTAAAAATCTTCTTTAAAACCGCCAACTTTTTCAAGAATCGTTTTTTTATAAGCGATATTGGCGGTATTATAAGCTGAAACGCCAAAATAACGAAAAGGATCATTGCTTAAAATTTCATATTGCCCGCTAAAAGAACCACTTAAAATCTTAGATATAATATAGCGCGGATGGTGTCTTTGCCAAAAACCGACATTTTTTTCTGTTTTATTTTCATGAGGCAAATACCAGCCGCCCGCTCCAACCGCCCCGGGGTATCTTTTTAGACCCGATAATAGCGTTTCCATCCAATTGGACGGGACAATGCAATCATCATCGGTAAAAAAGATGATTTCCCCTTTGGCTTCTTTAATTCCTTTATTCCGAGCTTTAGCGGGTCCGCCGTTTTCAATTTTAAAATACCTGATTTCCGGTTTTAAGATTTGAGATTTGAGATTTGAGATTGTTTCTTCGGTGTCATCGGTTGAGCCGTCGTCAATAATCAGGATTTCATATTTATCTTTAGGGATAGTTTGCGCTATCAAGTGCTTTAGGGCGTTTATAAGATCGCGCGAACGGTTATAGGTTGGAATAATGATAGAGAAAAAGCCGTAATCGGATTCGGTTTCAGTATTTAAAATAGCATTTTTGTTAAATTTAAAAAATTTGGTAACAATAACGGAATTATCTTTCATGTTTCTTTTTTCAACGGAAAACATTTTTTCGTTCGGCTTTTTTAACCAATCAACATTACTAATGTTCTTAAACGGTTTAATATGTTTAGCGTAACAACGCCCGAGAAATAAACCTAAGGTCTTGGTAAAATAAGCAAAAAAGAATTTTGTGTCATTAAGCGCATATATTATTAGACGCTTAAAAAATTTAAAAAAATCAACATCATAATTTAAAAATAGATCTGGATATTTTAAAAACATATAATAACGGCCGCGCCCCTGATTAAATGATTTTTTAAAAAAATTTATAAAATTAAAAATTTTTAGATGATTGACTATCAATGGAATATATAAAAGATAATACCCTCTTCTCTGGACGTTTTTCTTTAATTCCCAATCAACCGCTCCGGCAAAATAAAGATTTTCATCAAAGCCCCTGATTTCTTCTAAAACTGCTTTTTTATATGACATATTAGCGGTATTGCCGGCCCAATTAAAATCAAAAATATTTGTTTTATTTTCCACCTCAAATATCTCATTATTTTTATTAATGTTGAAATCAATGTATTTCTGAAAATATTTATTTTTTGAAGATTTATTGGAATATTTGTACCACCCTCCCGCCCCGACAACTTCCGGATGTCTTTTGTAACCATCTAAAAGCGTTGCCATCCAATCCGGTGGCACTACACAATCATCATCGGTAAAAAATATAATTTCACCCCTTGATTCTTTAATACCTTTGTTACGAGCTTTAGCGGGTCCGCCGTTTTCAATTTTAAAATATCGTATTTCCGGTTTTAAGATTTGAGATTTGAGATTTGAGATTGTTTCTTCGGTGTCATCCGTTGAGCCGTCGTTAATCACCAGAATCTCGTACTTTTCAGGCGGAATTGTTTGATTGCAAACAGAATCTAAAGTTTTGAGCAAAAACCGAGCTCTATTGTAGGTCGGAATTACTATAGAATATTGAGGTGTGATTGACATAAAATTTCATTTATGGTATTGTTGTGGAAACACAGTAATCAAAATTCCCGAGGAGGAAGAAATGAAGAGACACTTGTTTGTTCTTTTAATTGCGGTTTTGGCAGCTGGATGCGCTTCCGCTTCCGCTACTTTTACTCCTATAAACCAGGAAAAATGGGTTCAAAAGACCCTGACTGGCACTTGGAATGGTTACATTAAAGACACGCCCTATGCTCGCGTTGGCTATAATACGCCTAAGCTGCAAATCTTTGGAGTGGAGAGAACTGTTAACGGTGGGTGGTTTATTGACCTTTACTTGAACGGAAGAAAAATAATAGATGCGGCTGAACTTACCGTATATAAAAATAATGTTATAATAGAATTTATCGAACATTATTCTAACATTGTAATTTTCTATAGATTGGTTCTTGATAATAGCAATCGCCGCCTTGTTGGCCATATTTGGTTTAAAACTCGTTCATTTAGATCACACGAGGTTATATTTGATAAGAGGTAGTGGCGTGATGCCAGACCCCCACCAAGAAGCACTTGCTTGGTGGGGAGTTTTTATTTATGAAAAAACTCTTTTATAATATTGGCAATTTGTTTTACTTTTTGCCAGGTTAAAGAATGATAGGTGGGAAGAATAATGCACTCCTCCGCGATTTTTTCGGCGACCTCAAAGTCGCCTTTATTATATCCTGAATTTTTTCCGCCTACTGCGGATCCGCCTTGGGCGGAAAAAACCGGCACATGGGGCAGAGGTACGGGATAAAGATTATACAACTTTTCGCCGCGATTTAACATAAAATTTATTAGCTCATTTCTTCTTTTTGTAAGAACCGGCAAGCGGTAGCCGTTTATAAAATAATCCTGATGTTCTTCAGGCCACTCCAAATCCCCTGCGCCCTCCAAAATTTTTTTGTATAAAAAATAATTTTCGCGCTGGCGAGCTATAGCCGAATCAAGATATGGCAATTTTTCATTTAAAACCGCGGCTTCGAACACGCCTAACCTACTAGCTGTTCCGATTAGGGTGTTATTCCAATAAACTTCCGACCACCGTGAAGCGCCATATATTCTTAATCGGGAAATTTCTTGGGCCAGCGCCTCATCATTTGTAAGTATTGCTCCCCCGTCGCCGCAGCCGCCAAGCGTTTTGGTAGGATTCAAACTCAGGCAAATTAAGTCCCCTAAATTGCCTATGGGCTTGTTTTTATAACGCGAACCAATGGCATGAGAAGCGTCAACAATAACTTTAAGCGATTGATTTTCGGCAATCTTTAAAATTTCATCCATATCTGCCATCCGGCCGTTTAAGTGGACGGCGATAATGGCTTTGGTTTTGGAATTTATCGCCTTTTCTATTTTTGAAACATCAATATTGTGGTCTTTTTGGCTAACATCCACAAATACCGGCTGGGCGTTAACCCAGGAAACGGCGCCGGCGCTTGAGTAAAAACTTACCGCCGGCGCGATTACTTCGTCCCCCGGCCCGATACCCAAGGCCTTAAGGGAAAGAATAAGCGCATCGGTGCCGCTCGCCACTCCGAAAGCATATTTGGAACCGGCATATTCTGCTAAAGATTTTTCAAAAATTTGAACCGGCTTTCCCAATATGAAATCGCCGACATTTTTCCCTTTCAAAACAATTCCGGCCAGGGCATTGATAATTTTTAGTTTTAGAAATAATTCATTCATGACATTATAAATGCTATTACTATAGCCTTCATAAGTTATCCCCGTTTAATAAATATTTTAAAAGTAAATAAATTTTTTTAAGTATGTTTTGTTCTTTTTTTATTATATAGTATGTCAAATTTTCTATTCTTAACTTCTTTATTTCTTGATCTTTTCTTTTAATTTCTCGTAATGCTTTCTGTATACCAAACGCGTAATTTTTATTCAAAACCGGAAAATACGCCCGTATCGCGGCTCCAAGAAGAGGGGAAGTCGGCTTCGGCATTGTTAAAAAGTTTCGGATTATCCGAGCGGCGCGTTCGCCGCTTTTTCCGTCTTGGTGCGCAAAAATATAATTTTTAAATTTATTCCTCTCATCTTCCGACGCTTTCCAATCTTCTCCGAAAGCTCCTGATAATACCGATTCAATTTTATCAGGATTTTTAACGAGAAGGTTAAATTTAAAAAATATATCGCGCAATTTTTTGCCGGCGCTTTCCTCATATTCCAAACCGCCGGAATACCAGTAGCCATTAAACTCCTCGCCTTCTTGATGCTTTCGCCAAGCCTCTTTATCTAATGAAACAACGTCAAGAATTATCATCGGTTTTCCGGATAATAGCACTTCCAAAGAAACGGACGATGAGTCGGTAATTACCGCGTCGGCGACAGCAATAAGAGACAGTAAGTCATCCTTGCTTCCATACATTAAGACACCGTCTTGAAGAAGCCGGACGCTTGCATTTGCTTCGGATAACCAGCTATGGCGATGCAGTTTCGCTAAAACATTGTATTTTTTTCTCAGTAACGCTACCGCCGAAGCGTAATTATGAAGAGAAGACAGGCCGCTGTGAGTCGGAAGGTATAAAATAGTTTTTTTGCTCGGGTCAAGACGCGCCATTATATTCTCCGTCTCCTCCCGATTTACCGCTCCGGAAAACCAGTCATCAAATTTATGATTTCCAACAATATAAGTCGTATTTATGAGTTTTAAATATTCTTCAGTGTAGGACCCGTAAGCCAAGGCAATGTCAAAATACGCCGACCAAGGAGCGAATGTCGCTAGTCCCTTTGAGCACCCGTCTAATATTCTTACGGTCTTTTTTCGAGAGAACAAGGTTTTAAAAGAAAGAGTGCTGAGAGGCGGCCACATTAATGTTGAAACAAGAATATCGTATTTTTTAAGAAAATATTCAATAAAAGAACTGTCATTAATTTCTGTGATAACCCGCCAATGGCAATTATTTTTTTCAAGCAGATCTATAATTTCATCAATATGGCACCCATTGCCACGATCCCTGATATTAGCATGCCAAGTGTCGCACACGACGTATTCGGATTCAGTTAAATAGCTCGCGATATTTTTATAGTTATAATACTGATGGGAATCCCAGACAAAAAAAGCGATTTTTGCCGATGGATTTTCTTTTTCTCTAAACTTTTGATTCATAGTCATTATTTTTTTTACCCTTTTCATCTTCAAAAGACGTGATAATGCGCCGTTTTATTTCCATATCGGAAATTTCCTTGGTATAAGGAATCAGAATAAGTTTAATATTATGATCATTAAGATATTCAATTACTTTCGCACGATCTGTCTGCAACGGCCAGTCATCTCCCTGCACCATAACATCCGGCTTGACCGAATCAAGTGTTTTTGTTTGATCAGTCCCTGACTGATATGTTATAACCTCGTCAATAAACGGAAGAGTGCGCATCTGCTCAACGCGCTCCCGTGTTGAGAGCGTCGGGAAATGCCCCTTGCTTTCAAATACGGCCTTATCTTTTTGGATGCCCACCACAAGCTGGTCGCCAAGTGCTTTCGCCTTAATGAGAATATTTAAGTGGCCGCGATGCAAAATATCAAACACCCCGCTTGTATATACGATAATCATATTAATTTTTTATGAATATTGGAATCTTGCCGTTTTGATTTGACGTAAAATAATCTGCAACTTCAAACGAAACTTTAATCTTATCGCCCCAAATTCCATTAAAATATTCTATCCCCATTTTTTCAATGTTGCTAATCGCGCTTGGCCGCACCGGTTTGTATCTAAAAATTAAATTTGAAAGTCCGTTTTGTTCTATCTGCATACGCTCAATTTCTTGGTAATAGTGCGCGGCAAAATATGCGAGAATGTGGTTTACGGGATACGAAGTGCCGTCAGAAAAATCAATATTCCCCAAAATCCTGCCCTCAACTTCAAAGATGGGCAGCTGTCTTCCGCATTGGCAATTAACATTGCGCCAACTGCCATAATCCCCCACTTCGTAACGAATAAAAGGCATAACCATATTCCGAAGATTGGTTACGATAATTTTCCCCTCAACAATTTCTAAATAATTCATCCAGGGCACAATGTGCAAATTTTGCTCGCTGTTGCCGCAATCGATGCCTAAAGGAGAAACTTCTCTAGCTCCATACGCAGAAAAAATCTTTGATGAAAAAAAATCGCTTAAATGGCGGCGCAAATTGGTAGTCATAGATTCGCCTACATAAATTATTGATTCTATTTTAAGAGAAATGCCATCTTTTTGAAAAAAATACAAAACGCGATCAAGATGAGCCGGGGTTCCTATTAATAGTTGCGGGCTATAAGCCAGAAAATTACGATAAACACGCTCGCGAAATTTCACTGATTCCATGTCAATAATTGATATGTGTATGCCCAATCCTTGCAGATTTCTTGCGGATTCTAAACCGAAGATACAAATCTTGGCATCAACAGAAACGTTCATCCATCGATATGTTTCATATGTGCAAATTCGCCGGAGAAACAAATCGTTTTCATCTTGAAAAATTCGCAATGGTTCCCCGGTTGAACTGGAAGTAAACTGTTCTACGGCTCTATCCGGGTTTATATTTTGCGCCAGAAGATTTTTAGGAGAAATTTTTTTTATTTCGCCGCGAGTAATTATTGGAATTTTTTGCAAATCGCAAAAGTCGCGGAAATTTTCGGGATTAAAATTTATTTTTTTGAAAAGATCCCGCCAATAAAAAACGTTATGGCCGGCATGAACTAAAATATTTTTTAATTTCTTCAACTGAATATCGCGCCAATCCGATTCCGAAAAAAAATCGGCTTGGGCAAGCGCCCACTGCTGCAGGCTTTCATCTATTTTACTGGCTCTTTTTCTTATAATATTGGGGAAAATACGATGGTTATATTCAATAGAAAAAAGCGGAGCAGTAATAATTTTTACCGCTAAAAATTTATTGAATTTTTGCTTGCCTAATAAATTAATTAAATTCATGTTTTATTTACTAAAATATACACCCGGCATTAAAAAAAGCCAATCGTAATTTGATTGGCCCCCGGCTCAACATTTCACTTCTCAACTACCAAGCGATTTTAGAGTCTTAGAAAGAGCTTGGTCAAAAAATTCTTGTGGATTCTTAATATTATCCTTCTTTGACCAGAAAAAACGATTAAGCGAAGTAGGAACATAACGATCGGTAAGCGCTACCCATCCCCATTTTAAAAATTGGTTGAGAGCCGCAACCAATGGCTCATAGGTTTTACCCGAAGTCTGTTCAAGAATGCCTTGGGGGATATTTTGAAACGGTGTGGGCTTTTTCGGCCAACGCGTGAAAATCGCTTCTTCCATTGTCCCAAAAGGAAGTTCAAGAAGATTCTGATAAGATAATCCGGTTATCGGCTCGCCAACTCGATCCCAAAAAAGCGGATTGCCATTTATATCTTTCTGTCCAACCATCCGTCCCCACAAAATAACATCGCTGTCTCTGTTTATTTTGGTGAACCAAAACAGATTGACTGTTGCGGTAAGTAATTGGAAAAGTCCTTTGTTTCTGCAATCCGGTCTAATACACCAGCCGCCACTATATGCATAAGGACCGTCATTATGTATTAGAAGAGCTTCATTTTCAATTGTGAAATAAACAAAATCTTTTAGTTGCGCTACCCATGCAACCGCAACTAATTCTCCATCAATTCTGATACCCATCAAAAAAAAATCGGCGCCCAAGTGATCCGTAATCCACCCGGGATTCTTTGGATAAAGAATTTCATTACGCGCATGTGTTAGGTAAAAATTCAATACCTCATCGACTGCATTATTGTCAAAAAACATTGCCTGGATCATTAGTGAGCCTCCTGTGCATTTCCACCGCTTGAGTTGTTTATCGTACTATTTAAATGACTATTCGTAAAGCGGATTAGTATAGCCGGCTTCAGTGAGGAGCCACTTCCCGCTCTCTTTTTGGCACTGAAAATAACGCGAAATTGTTTTGGAAAAACCGTTTTTAAGTACTGTATGTGCTAAACAAGAAATGGTGCCGTTTTTCCCATCTGTTCGAATATAAATATCAAAACAAGAAAAGTGTTTTACCATAGGTATAAGAACGGTCATATGTTCTTCAAATTCTTTCTTATTAAATACTCTTTTATCGTCGGCGGCAGCAGCAATCCGGGCTGATTCCGAAATGACGGACATAAGGTTTTGAAGATTGCCCGCCATTATTGCGCTTGTCATTGTATCAATTAGAGACGCGATTTGTTTTTCATCAAAAGTAACGGGTTTTTCAAAATATTTGTCTATTTTCTGTCTTAACATACTATAATAATTATACTCAAAAAATGAATTTGACAAAATACATTAATTATGCTAATATTATTAGTATCAGACAGATCTTGAAAAAACCCCAAAACAGTCCCATAGGAGGACAAACCAATGACAACCATGGTCGCGATTCTGTTTTCGATCATCCTCGTGGTTTCTCCAGTGATGGCAGGAGGAAGTTCTGACATCGGGCTATTCGCCGGCGCCTGGACCGGCGAGTGGAAGTCGGACAAGGGCGACAAGGCGCCGATGCGCGCCATCGTCACGGTGGATGCCGCCACCAATCTCGTGATGCTGGTGATGTTCCAGGTGCCGGCGCCTCCGGCGCCATCGTTCTCGTCGCTTTCCATCGGGAAGGTGAATGAGAGTGGAAATCTGATCATTGATGCCGCTTCAAGCGGCATCGAGGGCGGCGGGAGCGAGATGAAGTTCTGGATGGAGGGTCCGCTGGTTCTTAGGGGTTCATACAAGAACCAGTATGACAGTGGCTCTTTCACTTTCCGGCGCTTCTCCCCTAGCGGCGCCTAGCTGTACCCCCGGTAACGCGCGAGGTCAGACCTCGCGCGTTACCGGGCTTTTTTTATTAAAAAAGG
>Ga0208375_1001783_pt1 | contig 22480 bp, 21 predicted proteins | sample RifOxyD1_FD_184038 | JGI IMG/M metagenome (GOLD analysis project Ga0208375, IMG submission 184038) | Soil microbial communities from Rifle, Colorado - Rifle Oxygen_injection D1 (SPAdes) | ecosystem: Environmental > Terrestrial > Deep subsurface > Rock core/Sediment | place: Rifle, Colorado... | reverse complement strand
GAACATTCGTCCATCTCACGTATGGGGAAGTGGCTTAAGAAGAACGATTGTTCTTCTTAAGCCACTAAAGGGTGATGAGAGGACATCGCCGAGGTCGCTTTTTGGGGCACCCCCACTTTCGTCCTCCCATCGTTTTTCGGCTCTAAAAATGAACTTTCGTAATAGTACACGAAAGTGGAGAAAAGTCAAGAGGAGACGAGGAATATAGAATTTGGAATATCGAATATGGAAACGGCCGTCTCCATATTCCACATTCTACATTCCATATTCCTCGTCATCTCACTAACTCTTCCGTATACTTCGCCACATCTCCAGCACCCATCATAATAAGAATGTCATTTTCTTTTACTTTATCCTTTAAAAATCCTTTTAAATCACGAGGATCCGATACATAATATACTGATTGCTTTTTCTTTACCTCATTATAAAGTCTTTCTGTGTTCATTGTGGTGTCCTTTTCTTCGCGCCCTACGACTTCATAGATAGGAAGAAATACAACATTATCTGCATCTTTAAATGATTTAACGAAATCCCTGAAGAGAAGAGCGAGTCTTTCGCGCTGATGAGGTTGGAATACACACCACACTTTTCCATTATTTTTAACAAGTGTTTTTGCTCCCTGAAGCGTTGCTTGTATCTCACGAGGATGATGTGCATAATCATCAAAAACTCGTGCGCCGTTCAATATTCCTTTATATTCAAAACGCCTCCATGTGCCTTTAAATGAGGCGAGTGCGCGTATAATATTCTTTTGCGACACATCAACATGAGTCGCAAGCGTAAACGCTCCTATTGCATTTGAAATATTATGGTCACCCGGAATCTGAATATTTTCTTTAATTATCGAGGCAATCGTGTCCTTAGATGAATACCACAATACTTTGAGGCTTTTTTTCTCGGCAATTGCTTCTATTTTTTCTTTAATACTTATTATTCCTTTATCATCGGCATTAAGCACGAGAATTCCTTCGTCTTTCATACCAGAAATAAACGTGAGATATGTCTTTTTGATTGTACCGAAATTTTTATAGAAATCGAGGTGCTCGCGATCGATGCTTGTAATAAGAAGCGCCCACGGATGATAATTTAAAAATGCCGCGCGCCATTCATCCGCCTCGACAACAAAGTAATTGCTTTTCCCTAGGCGATAATTTGAATCATTAAATTCTTTAAGCCTCGTACCTACAATAACAGTAGGGTCGAGACCTCCTTCTATGAGAATTAAGCTCATGAGAGCTGTTGTAGTACTCTTACCATGCGCACCCGCAATAGCAATCGCTTTATACGACTCCAATAGGCGCCCTACGGCCTCGGGATATGAAATACACCCTATACCACGTTTTTTAGCTTCTAAAAGTTCAGGATTATCGTTTTTAACTGCATTACTGTATACAAGAAGACTTGTCTCTTGGGGAAGATGAGATGCACTATGCTGACCAATAAAAATCATTATCCCATACCTTTCTAAATCTTTTGTGATCAAAGAAGAGGATAGGTCGGATCCATAAACATTCCAGCCATTTGTCTTATAGCATTTTGCAAGCGCACTCACACCTATACCACCAATACCTATGCAATGAATAGATTTATTCATAGAAGAGGATAGAGCTTTTTTAGAATCTACATCTGTCGCACAAGATATATTTTGCGACATATATATGCTTTTTATTCTTTTCATAAATAATCTTCGGGGTTTAATATAACTCCAACTGGTACCAATCCCGCAGCTGGTGGAATAGATTTCATAAGAATACTCGATGCCCAATATACCCCAAAATGCACATGAGGTCCTGTTGAATAACCACTATTTCCAGAATACCCAATAAGATCACCTCGTTTTACTTGGTCTCCTTTCCTTACAATTGCACTTTCAAGATGAGCATATAAAGTAGCGAGATTATTTGGATGTCCTATGAGCACATATTCACCATACTGATATTTTTTAAATCGACTTCGATCATTATCATCAACTGCCATTACTTTTCCATCCTCAGCAGCATATACAGGGGTTCCCACAGGGATTCCAATATCAAGACCATTATGAGGTTTACCTTTGTAGAGATACGAACGTTCACCAAAGTGCTGAGTAAGAATACCCACGCCACCCAAATCTCGAGTTTTAACAGGCCATCCAAGAAGTCCCGGACGTTTACTTGGCAGTACTGACTCATCGAAGCGTGCACGTAGCTCTTCTTCAATTTTTGCTATCTCATCAGCCATCTGATCTTGCTGTTTTTCGAGATCGCTTAAAAGATCTTGGTAGACTTTTTCTTGACTTTTCGTTTGCTCTAAAATCTTCGTACGATTAGATTTCTGAGTCTGCACAATCGTTTTGCGGTTCTTAAAATTCTTATTTTCAAACTCAAGTTCCGACTTTTTTGATGTAGTTTCTCCTAAATACTCCGAAAGCTCTGTACGTAGATGTTGCAGTGTACTTAAGTCAGTTGATAAATTCTCACTTAAATCCATTAAGCTCTGCAATTCCACAACACTCGCAGAAAGACTTTTATTTTTAAGCATTGTGATAAGGAAATTCTCGTGATCAGATTCGTTCATTTGTCGCACAATATTCCCTACTGCATCTTTCTTGTTACCAATTTGGGCCTCAGTTTCGCTAATTTTGTATTCAAGTGAATCTAATTCGAGATTAATTTTTTGAACATTAATTTCACTTGCCTTAATTTGAAGATTAAGCTGTTTAATTGAAGTATCAATCTGCGTAATTTCTTTTTTGAGGCTCTTTCCTAAGTTCTGCGTATCTTGAAATGCCTTCCCTACCGCTTTTAATTGATTATTAATCTCTTCCAAATTTTTTGTCTTTTCATTAATGGCTTTCTTAAGTTCTTCGGGAGTTTGCGCAGCATAAAGCGGCACCCATGAAAAAACTACAAGAAGGAGTGCAAAGGTAAATATTACGCTTTTCGTAGATCTGTTCATAGTTTTCTTATACTAGTGTATTAATCTTCTTAAGAGCTTCCTCGATCCTTGCCAAGGATTCATTTTTTCCGAGGACTTCAAGAATTTCATATGGGCTTGGTGATGTGGCTTGCCCCGAAAGCGCAACACGAAGTGGCCACAGCATCTCCCCTTTTTTAAGAGAATCCATAATATTCGAAATTATTGTCTCGATGTCATTTTTTATAAACTGATCCTCTTTAGCTAATTCAAGAACTTTATATATCTTCTCGAGATTTTCTCTAATAAGAGAGGGGGGGGTTATGGCACTCCCCTTTTTCCACAAAAGAAGACTCGCTTCATATGGAGGCAATTCAAAAAAGAACTTTGCTGTTTCTTTAAAATCTGAAAGAATTCTTATGCGCTCTTGCTCAAGAGCCAATGCCTTTTCAAAAATTTCTGATTTATCCAACCATTCCTTAGGCACAAAATCAATTATCAAGGCTTTGAGTTTTTCAAAGGAAAGCTTTTTGATGTATACGCTATTAATCCAATTCAATTTTTCAATATCGAAAACTGCTCCTGCTTTTTGAACTCGCCGAAGCGTGAACGACTCAATGAGTTCTTTTTGAGAAAATATTTCCTCATCGCCTTCAGGATGCCATCCGAGAAGCACTATAAAATTAACAACTGCCTCTGGTAGATACCCTTTATTTTTATACTCAAGAAGCGATGTTTCATTTAATCGCTTCGATAATTTTTTACGATCTTCCGAAAGCACGAGTGGCAGGTGGGCATATAATGGACGAGAATATCCTAATGCATCCGCAATCAGTATTTGTTTAGGAGTATTTGGCAGATGATCGTCTCCGCGAATTACATGAGATATTTTCATATAGGCATCATCAATAACTCCCGCAAGCGCAAAGAGAGGTGTGAGTATATTTTTTGCGATCACAATGTCTCCTATCGTATCAGAATTGACTTTGATATGATCCCTAATCACATCATCGAATTCTATAACCATATTCTCACCTACCCTCAAACGAATAACTGCTAAATCTCCTTTATCAATTCGCTTTTGGGCTTCGTCTTTTGATATAGTACGGCACCTTCTGCTGTAAATAGGCACTACCCCCTTTTTTAACTCGCCCTCTCGGTATGTCTCAAGTTCCTCTTTTGTGCAGAAACAATAGTAGGCGCTCCCCGACACGAGAAGTCTTTCGATTTCTTTCTTATAGAGCTCCTTGCGCTCGCTTTGTTTATAGGGACCGTATTCACCGTCTATATCCGGACCTTCATCCCAGTAAATATCAAGCCATTTCAATCCTTCGATAATTGTTTTCTCAAATTCAGGCTTTGAGCGTTCTTCATCTGTGTCTTCAATGCGCATCACAAAAGAACCTTTATTTTTACGCGTAAATAACCAATTAAATAGTGCCACTCGTGCAGTACCGATATGCAAAAAACCCGTAGGTGACGGGGCAATACGTGTTCGTACTAGTGAAGTCTTTTTCTGCATAGAACATTAAGATATGTAGGCAAGTTTTAATATCTCTTCGGCAATAACGCGCGCCGCATGAGGCCTTGCGAACATTCTTGCTCCCTCCCTCATCGACTCAAGCTTTGAATCATCACCGAGTAATTTCTCAACTTCATGAAGAAATACGTGTGGTGAAAAGTTATCCTCTTCGATAATAAGCGCAGAGCCAGTTTTTATATATTCATAGGCATTATGCCTCTGATGATCAGCCGCCGCAGAAGGAAGTGGGATTAGTATAGCAGGTTTCCCAAGTGCCGCAATTTCAAAAAGCGCTCCCGAGCCCGAACGCGACACAATTATATCAGCTCCCCGCATTACCCGACTTAGCTCAGCACCATCCCCAGAAACACCATCGAGAAGACCAAAGCCTTTGTATTTATAAAGAATACCTGAAGTATTCTTTAATATAGAATTAATCTCCTCTTCGATATTTTTATAATGAAGAGGGCCTGTTTGGTGCAGAATCTGAAATTTTTTAAGGAGAAGCTCTATATTATCAACTACAAAATCATTAATCGAAGATGCGCCCTGGGAACCTCCTAAAAATAGAATAAGTGGCTTGTCTATTTCAAAACCAAGTTCTCGTTTTAAATCTTCTTGAGATTTGGCGGTATTGCGAGTAAAAAATACTTCACGAACTGGGTTTCCCGTGAGCGCTGCACGAGCTTTTGCATGCAATAATCGGGTTGATGTTTCGAATGAAAAAGCAACTCGAGACGCATAGCGCGCCGTAATTTTCGTAGTAAGACTTGGAATGGAATCTGATTCGTGAACAATAACGGGGATTCTATAAAATACTGCGGCAAGAACCACAGGAATTGATCCGGAACCTCCCTTTGAAAATACTATGTCCGGCATAAGCCAGAATAATTTCCAAAATGCCTGAACGATGCTGATAAAGAATTTTGGAATGTCAATAATATTTCCCATATCAAGATAACGACGAAATTTACTACTTGCGATATTTTTTATTCCTATTCCTTGATTCGCAAGTAACGTCCAATATTCACTTGAAGACCCACAATACCAAAACTCAGGAAATTCGTCGTAGTGAGCAGTAAGCTTACGCAGTGCTTGCGAAACAGCAATAAGTGGAAAAATATGCCCTCCCGTTCCACCGCCAGTAAATACAATGCGCATCATGTAGATAAGTATAAGACAATAGACAAGAATATGGAATTTAGAATATAGAAGTTCGATATCATCACCCATATTTCGCAATGCTTCTTACGATACCTGACATCGTAAGAAATACCGCAAGCGATGTTCCTCCGTAACTAATAAATGGAAGTGGAACGCCTGTGAGCGGCAAAAGACCAGAATTTGCGCCAATATGCATAACTGCCTGAATTGTAATAAGTGACGCACTTCCAATCGCAAACAATTTTCCGAATTTATCTGATGCGCGCGAAGATATAATCAAAAAACGAATAACAAGAAGTGTGAATGCAGCTAATAATGTCACCGTACCCACAAAACCAAATTCCTCCGCAATAACCGCGAAAATGGAATCCCCGATTGGTTCCGGTAAATATTTATATTTAGTTGTAGAGTGACCATATCCCACACCCCACATACCACCCGAACCAATGGCATTAAGCGCCTGGTTGAGCTGATAATTAGAACCCTCAATATTTGATTCCGGAGAGAGAAAGCTTTTAACTCGTTCTAAACGATACGGAGTTGCATATATAAGCCCAATAAGCACAATCGCCCCCAGAATAAGTGTTACGCCTATATAACGAAGTCTTGCTCCACTTACAAGATATATACACAACCCCGATCCAAGAACAATAACCGCAGTCCCTGTGGAAGGTTGAGTAAAAAGTAATCCACCAATAAGTCCCGTTACCACAAGAAATGGTATAAAACTATATTTGAACTCGTTTCTTCCATACAATAAACCCTTCTTCGCAAAGAGAGCTGAAAGATATATAACAAATGCAAGCTTTAAGAACTCTGATGGCTGAGTAGACCACGATCCAATTCTAATCCAACGAGAAGCGCCATTCGCCTCAATGCCAAGAGAAGAAAATGTAAGCACAACACCAAGAAGACCGAGAATCATTATTGGAACTGATAATTTTTCCCAATATCGGTAATACAATCGGGAGCCAATAAAAAAACCCACAACGCCAAAGCTTAAGCCATAAATGATTTGATGCTTAAGATGATAATATGTATCGTTAAATTTTATTTTATCAAGATCAAACGACGCGCTTCCAAGCATTGCAAGACCGAAAATAGTAATAAACCCCACAAGAACCAAGACAATATACTCTTCTCGAGCACGTACACGAAGACCTTTATGAATACCGAGAGCCATCTATGAATTAAGGTGTATTTTTACGCAATATCATACCGGAGAATTTTGACGCATAATTCCCGTCCTCCACTACTACTTCTCCATTAACTACCACATACTTCACAGCTCCTCCCCCAAAAAGAACAATATCTGCATACATACCTTCCTTAATTAATCCCCTACCTTCAATACCAAAAGCTTTTGCGGGCTCAGATGTCATCTTTTTAATGAGAGCTTCAAGGGCGATGCCTTTTTTCTCTTCCGCATACTTTAAAAAGAATGGGAATGTACGAAGTGCTCGATCTGGCTTTACTACCTCAATATCATGCTTGAAGCTTGCACTATTTGAGCCAATCCATAGTGATTTTTTTGCAATATTTTTAAGAACAAGTGTTGAGTTGATATTTTTTACAAGCACAAGAGCTTTTAAATTAACCACATTCATAAGCTCTACAAGACCTTCCTCATGCGATTTTATTGCCCTCGTTTTGCAAAAATCTTTCAATGTCTTATGCACAAGATATTCATTGCCTGGAGCCGTTGCAATAATAATCTCTGCCGCATTCAATTCCGGAAGAGCCTTTATGATTCTCTCCTTAATTGCTCCTATGCGAATATGATTCAGCATAAGTTGCAATCCTCCATTTTGAGCCCAACGTGGCAAAAGCGTATATATAGGAACAAGACTTTGCTCAAAGGGATATACATCAGCACGGACCATATTAGTCTTTGAACTCTCATCAAGTATATCGAATGACTTCTGCCATTCATCCTCGAAGCCTACGAGTGGACGAAAATGACTTATAAGAGCCTTGACGCCTGTTTCGCTCACGAGATTCATTGTCTCGTGCATTGACGCAAAAAGCCCCTCTTCCTCATTTCTTAAATGAGTAGCATATATTCCATTGTATTTTTTAACTATTCGCGCAAGTTCTCGTAGTTCTGAGTAAGGAGTCTGTCTTGCGTGAGCGTAACCAAGGCCCACCGAAAGACCAAACGCACCTTCGTGAAATGCCCGTTCGAGCAAACTCATAAAAACTTTAATTTCATTCTCGGTGAGATCTCTTAATGTTTCTCCGATCAATGCACGCCTAATTGTTGAATGCCCCACAAGTGTTCCAAAATTAAGCGATAATGGCCGTCGCTCGAGAACCTTCAAAAATTCTTCGAGAGTATGCCAATCAACATTTACGCTATCTGGATTAACCCACTTACGAATAGATTCAAGACTGCCGTAAAGAAGCGGGGCAAGAGAAGCGCCACAGAGTCCCCCAATGATTGTTGTTACCCCTTGCAATACAAGATCCTGTTGCTCGGGATTATCGAAGAGAGTAAGGTAGTGATCTGAATCGCTATTAACATTAATAAAGCCGGGCGCGCAATAGGCGCCTCTTCCCTCGATAACTCGATCAATACCACTTTTATTAAGTGATCCAATAGCAGAAATTCTTTTATTCTTTACAAGCACGTCTCCCGTCTTAATCTTGCTTCCACTCCCATCCACAACTTGAACATTCTTAAATAAAAGCGTCATATCTTTAATTATATGACACTGCCCTAGAGGAATCTACTCAGAAAGAAAATTGCGAGGCCAAGTGTGCTAAATACCGCAGATACAATCCAAAATCTCATAGTGATTTGGGATTCAGGCCAACCAAGCGCCTCAAAATGATGGTGAATTGGTGTGGAATGAAAGATTTTTCTTCCAAAAAGTTTCTTACTCATCATTTGAATAATTACCGAGAGCGATTCAACAACAAGAATAACGGCAAAAAATGGAAGCAAGAGAGCGGTATTCGTAAGCATTGCAATTACTCCAAGTGTAATTCCGAGAGACATTGATCCTGTATCTCCCATAAAGAATCGCGCAGGATAAATATTATGCCACAAGAATGCAAGAAGGGCCCCTATGGTTGCACCTCCAAACGCCGCAAGATGATATCGCTCGAGAATAAATGCTACTGCAGTAAGTGCAGTAAAAGAAAAAAGAAGCACTCCGCCGGCAAGACCATCAAGGCCATCTGTTTCATTTGTAGAAAAAGCGCTTGCAACAATAACAAAAATAAAAAGAGGAATATACCATAATCCTATCTGCACATTACCCCAAAATGGAATATAGAGAGTATCCCAATCAAGCTTGAAATAAAACCACGCTGCTCCAACGATTGCAATCCCAAAATAAAACCAAAGCTTTTGAGATACTTTCAACCCTCCTCCATTTGGGCCAATTTTAAAAACGCCCATAAGATCGTCAATTAATCCAAAGAATGCCGCAATGACCATTGCCGCAATCGGAAGATATGTCTCTGCGCGATTTACAAAATTCAAATACGAAAAAAAGCCATCAAATACAGTGGAAAAAAGAAAGAAAATAAAAGCAAGCCCAAGTACCGTTACCCAGATAATCATTCCACCCATCGTAGGAGTCCCTATTTTTTTCTTATGTAAATTAAAAAATATCGGAGCAGATTCTTCAGAACGAAGATTTTTACTTAATTTGAAACGCTCGATCAAATAAAGAAATGTGGGAGTGAGCATAAGCGCTGCAATAAATGCAACGGTAGTAAGTCCCAAAATTCGTATTGCTTGAGGAATAAACATAAAACTATTGCATAGCAGCTTTCGTCCATTCCCACAAGTTTCTTGTGTCGCCGAACCGATTTTCGCTGCCAAGCACGATGATTAAAAATTGTTCGCTATCTAGTGCAAAGAGAGAGAGTAAATTACCTCGAGATTCCTCAAGGTAACCTGTTTTCCCCCCAATCCATTCAGGCGATCCCGTAAATTCATTAAAATTCACGATTACATTACGACGTCCCCACTTTCCTTCCTCAAGTACCGCACTCTTTGCTCTACTTATTGTAAATATCTCCGGATGCTTTGTGAAGACATATTTTGTGAATAACACGAGATCCCGAAGAGATGATTGATTGGCAATAGAAAGGCCAGTAGGGTCATTAAATGAAGTATGCGTCATTCCAAGTGTGTGCGCCTTTTTATTCATGAGTGTAATGAATTTCTCTCGACCATAAGAGCGCGCAAGTGCTTCTGCGGCGTCATTACTTGACACAAGCAGCATTGCCTTCATGAGATCAAGACTCGAATACACTTCCCCTGTGAGTAAATTTCCCGCTCCTCCTTCAGTACCTGTCATCTCTTTATTTATCTCAATTCGTTCATTATTTCCCATCTTTTCACGGACAATCACTGCGGTCATCAACTTTGTGATAGAGGCAATAGGCCAATAATCCTCCCCTGCCTCCTCGAGCATCGTAACCCCACTTTCAAGATTTAAAACGAGCTCTGCTCGTGAAGTAAGTGGTGGTTTTTCTGGATATTCGCGAATATAGGGAGTCGTAAGCAATGATGCCGGAGCAGTACTTCGTTCATTTTGAAATGCATGTCTCACATACCCAGGGTCTTGCTCTCTATCTATACTAGAGACAGAGAAACGAATAATAGTCACGAGAATTAATAATGTAATGAAATAATAATACATCTACGCGGATTTATAAATTTCATAATTGTCCTTAAACGTATCGATAAGAGAGTGATATTTTTCGTATTCTGGCAATGCCTCGATATGGCTTAACCCCATTGCTTTCAAAAAATCTGCACTTACTGCATACAAAGAAGTATCGGAAGAAGTGGATGTGTGCCTCTCGAGAAGACCGCGAATTAATAGGTTTCTCAGAATATAACCCGAATTAACTCCACGGATATGATCAATATTGATTTTTGAAATCGGCCCCAAATAACCTACGATTGCTATAGTTTCCGACGCAGCAGAAGAAAGCTCTTCCTGTAGCACATTAGATTGTATTTTCTGAATATAAGGAGCGTGCACGGCTTTTGTTACAAGCTGCACCCTATCTTTATGAATAAGAATCTCTGTCCCACTCGTGGAACCCTTCTTAGCTTCACGAAGTCCTTTGATTGCTTCTTTAAGCTCTTCCTGTGAAGCACCCGTCACTTTCTTCAGTTCTCGATACGAAAGTGGTTCTCCGTGAATAAAAAGCAATGATTCAATAAGTGGGATAAGTTCCATAATATGACAAAGATTACCGATTAATTATTATTTCATCAAAATTTTTGCCCTGAAATACAAAAATCGCGCGCTCCCTTACAAGATGTAGCATTGCGAGAAAAAGCACAATAATTTCATTTTTCTTTTTCTGATCCATGAGATTCGAAAAATGAGTAGTTTTTGCATTCTCGACCCGAGATAAAAGCTCTTCTATTTTTGATTCAAGAGATATTGTTTTTATCGATAAGACTTCCTTTGGTGAATCGTACGTTTTCCTCATCTTCTCAATCTCCTGTATTGCAATGAGAAGTACTCGTGGAATCGAGTAGGAATCAGAAGGTGGAGTGAATGATTTTTCAACTCCCAAAAACAATGGCCTCCCCACAAGATGGAGTGCCTCCCTCCATCTTTTCATAATATTCTCGCGAGCATCCTTAATATCCTTATACAATGAAACCTGCTGCTCCAGACTCCTTATATCTTCTTGCTCTTCTTTAGTAAACACAAGCTGAGGCAAAAGAGCCTTAGATTTAATGAGCAACAAATGAGAAGCAGTAACCATAAAGTCGGCAATAAGAGTAGGTTCACATGATTCAAGTGTTTCTATATAACTCAAGAAATCTTCCGTTACCTCGCTCAAACTTACCCTTCTTATATCAAGTTTCTTTTCTTCAATAAGTTCCACCAATTTTGCAATTGGGCCAGAAAAATGTTCCGTATAAATCGTGTAAGACATCTCTCGTTATTTAAGTGAAGTATAGCGATTATCAGGAGCCCACATCAACCATCCCGAAAACATGGGAGCAGAAGAACTTGCAAGTAGTACATCGTGAAACGCATCAGAAACTCCTCTTATTTGAGCCTCAACTTCTGCTTTGTCGTACACTGTGCCTAAATCGAAATCCTGAAGCCATGGCCGCAACTTAAACAGTGGATCAACATCTGCACGATGAGTTGAAAAAGAGTGAGTGATGTATTGAGAGAGTCTCTCAATAGATCGCTGCATAGAATAATTCACAATCTCATAGGGATATTTAGCAGGTTCATTGTAGCCCTGAAATCCCCTTGCATAATGAGAAGGATAGATCATGGCATCAATGTAATCAAAATAAGGAAATGCATCTTCAATAACTTGGCCAATACCTAAATCATCATACGATACCGTCGTAAGACCAAATAAATCTGCCGAGATTCTGTGCCCAGAAAGTGCATTCCGAAGATATTCAAAAAACGAACGCAGTACGACATTTCTTCCCGTTTTTATATCCCATACTGGATAAGCAATATCAAGAAGATTCCCATCAGACGGAAAACGAATGTAATCAAAATTTACCTCATCGAAGCCGCGTACAAATAATTCTTGTGCGATTTCGATATTATAATCCCATACTTCGGAAGACGCCGCATCAAGCCACGAAAGTCCCTTTCGATCTTTCCATGCTTTTCCTGTTTTCTTACTCTTAAGTGCAAGATCAGGTCTTATTTCAGCAAAAAGTGGGTCTTGAAATACAGATATCCGTCCTATTATATAAATGTTTTCATCATGAAATTTTTTTACAAATGCATCGAGATCAGAGATTCGCGCTTCACTTGTTTCGTACTTAATGACTTGAGCTGCAAGAGATGAATACGATACATATCCTGAAGAATCCTTAATATCAACCACAATCGTATTCAGGTTATTTTCTTTTATTAACTGAACAAGCTCTTTAAGTCTTTTCTCATTCCCCGCAATCCAGCTCGTGATATAAATGCCCCTCATAACAGAAGGAGGATCTTTAAGTGGTCGCGGAACATAGGGCTGATCTAATGTATCTTCACGAGCCGCTATAAGATCGAGTAATGCAAGTCCGAAATGAAGATCAGTTTTCCGTGAAATAAAAAATAGGGTTCCTATGATACATATAATTAAAAAAAATCCAATTACTAATTTATTCATTGACTCTCTTTATACTATACACGAGATCATCTATACTTTCATTATCCTATGATCGCTATTTATAGAAAATATCGACCAAAAGTACTCGCGGATCTTATAGGTCAAGATGACATCACGGAAACATTAAAAAACGCGGCTCGTCTCAATAAAATTGGACATTCATATTTGTTCTTCGGTCCACGCGGGACTGGAAAAACGAGTGCTGCTCGGCTTGTTGCAAAAACTCTGAATTGTCTCACTCGAACCACCGACAATAAATTCCACAAAGAAGGCGAGCCTTGTAATCGGTGCACAGCGTGTGAAGAAATTGATAAAGGCCACGCAATTGATGTGATCGAGATTGATGCGGCATCAAACCGAGGCATTGATGAAATGCGCAACCTCAAAGAGCATATAGCACTTGCCCCTATTAGATTGCTGAAAAAAGTATTTATTATTGATGAAGCCCACATGCTTACTCGTGAAGCTTTTAATGCATTACTTAAAACTCTCGAGGAACCACCACTTCACACATGCTTCATTCTTGCGACCACTGAACGAGAAAAAATCCCCGCAACAATTGCCTCTCGTGCACAACGATTTCAATTCAAAAAACTTCCCATTGTAAAAATAGTCGAGAAACTCGAGAAAGTTGTTTCTGCGGAAAATATCAAGACTTCACCGCACGTTCTCGAGCTTATCGCAGAAGCGGCGGAAGGCAGCCTTCGTGATGCTGAATCTCTTCTTGATCAAGTAGTCGCATTTGAAGGCTCCTCAATTGAACTCCGTAACGTTGAACATTTACTAGGAAAAGCGAGTCGAAATCATATTATGAAATTAACACACCTCATACTTTCCTCTGATATAAGCGGGGTACTTCGCTATCTTGCGACGCTCGACGAAGAAGGCTATAATTTGACCCAGCTCACAAAAGATCTCATTCATTACCTTCGAAAAGTTCTTGCGGTAAAAGTTGATCCTGCATTACTCAGTCTTTTTAGGAACGAAGTGTCAAGCGATGAACTAAAAACTATCGAAGAACAAAGTGCGCTTGTTCGAGAAAAACAACATATTGCACTTATTAAATCTCTTATCAGAGCATATAGCGAAATGCGCTATACTCCCCTTACGATTGTTCCGCTTGAAGTGGCGCTTATTGAAAACCTAAAAACAAACACTTAATTATTGCCGAGTAGTCTAATGGTAGGACGTCTGGCTCTGAACCAGAAAATTGGGGTTCGATTCCCTGCTCGGCAGCCATTCGACTCACTTCATTCGCTCATACCCCTCCTCTCATCCAAGTCAATAATAGACAAAATTTCCCGAATACATCTATAGAATCTTAAAATTTCCCCTAACCCAATCAACTAATTTTTGCACATCCGCTCTGCGATTATCCGATCCAAAAACAATAATAGAAATAGGCACATCTCCCTTAGGAGTTTTAAAATTCCACACAGTGGCTAGTGTTTCTTTTGCTTTATTGGTTTTCCCAGTTTTTGCACCCAACAAATTCTCATTTTCATAAAAATCATTGAAATTAGTAATCGTATGCAATTCCACTGGCCCAAAATTTATAAACTTCTTTCCTTTCGTAATGTCAAAAATAAAATTCCGTTTGTAATAGATATATTGCAATAACCGAGAAATATCGTGTGTAGTCGAAATATTCATATCTCCTATCCCGCTTGGATCTTGGAAGCTGGAATCTATCATGCCAAGCGAGATCGCTTTATCATTCATTTTTTTCACAAATTCTCCTTGTCCAATAAAAGAAGCAAGAGCATTCGCTGCACCATTCGAAGATTGCATCAAAAGCGGGTAGAAAAGCTCGAAAGCTGTATATCTCTTCTCGGGAGAAAAAGGGAAGCTTTCGTAAGCCGATTCAAGCATTTTTGAAGAAATTTTTATAGATCTTTCGAGATATATTAACTCGCTCGCCACAACCCCAGTCATCAGTTTTGTAATAGAAGCCATAGGCAATGGCTCGTCCGCATTTTTCTCTAAAATTACCTCATGAGTCCTTAAATCAGATATTAAAAAAGATTTTGCCGAAATACTTGGCAAATTAGGACTTTCTTCACGCGGTTCTAAATATCCATAATAATCAGTCTTCAATTCTTCATCTAGGATAAGGATGGGCATATCTTTTTCTACGAAATCAAAAACTGTTTTAGCATCTTCAGTGTTTAGTCTTACACAACCGCCAGTATAGCTAGATGCCACCGATTCACCATTTTCATAATAAGGCAAACCGTGAATAAAGAAATTTCCATAAAATTGAATACTATACGGCATCCAAACTTTACCAATTGAAGAAAAATGATTTCTTTCCTTTAAAATTGCTTTGTAATTTCCAGTTGGCGTTTCCCACCAACTTCCTTCTCTGCCCTTCATAGTTACCGGTAGAGTTTTTAATAATAATCCTCTCCCATAAAGACTTACTATCATCTTTCTTAAATCCACCTCCACAAAACTTGCTTCATTTTCAATATAATTCTTCTTATAGTTCAAAAATTTCTTTTCGTCAGGAAAAACAATTTCACCATTTTCCGCAAAGGATATTTGGGAATTAGCCAACCGAGAAAAAAAAGATTGAACTTTCTCTTTATTGGTTTCAGTTAGATCTATTCTTTCATTCATTAACCTAAAAGATAAACCTAAAGAAGTCACCGTAATAGCAACTAAGAATGAAACAAAAAACCACCATCTCATCTATTAAATTCTACTACAAAAATATTCTCACGTATCTGTCTATAAGTTTTTACTTCGTACATTGAAAGATTGATAGAATATTTTCTATCAAAGCCTTCTGATCCGGATCAGTCTTTTTATAAAGATTGAGATTCAAAACTAATTTCATCGCTTCTATAAGATTTCCAATCCGAGATTCTAGTTATTTTTGATTCGGCATTAATTTCTTTTCTGTCCCAAATCTCTCTTCTTCTTTAGTAAGAAAATTTTTCCTATACTCATATTTACCATCCCATCGACTCTGTAAGTCAAAAAGCCCCAATTGGGGCTTTTTGTTGTCTATTTAATAGAGATTTTATATTCAACCCCATTCACTACTCTGCATAAGGCTGCACCAGAGGATCGGTAGTGAAATATTCACCAGAACATTGCGCTTTTACTAAATCTCCTTCTGACGTACCCTTGCCTGTAGCTAAATCAAAAGTGAATCCGTAAGAAAAACTTTTAAGTACGAGCCATTTGTGCAATAAATCATACAAGTCATTGAACGTATTAAATTCACATCTGCCATCACGACCTAACATTTTTCTTTGCTTTGACCTCTCAGTCTCTAATTGTTGTTGTATTTTATCCATCGTTATTCCGTCCTTGAGCCACAAATCAATAATTTCTTGATCGAATTTTAGATTAGCATTATCAAACCTCAAGTATAAGATACATTTATTTGATTCAGAGCTTTTTTCTATCCTGTAAAAAGTTGTGTCACTGTATAGAATTCCAAAAACATTTCGATCTTTACTAAAACTAGCAGTCGCAAGCGTACAAGATTTCGCAGCATCAATGAAACAATTAACGCTATTGCCACAATTAGTTTCCTAAGGTACTTGAACAATTTCTTCGTCATTACTCATTGCACTAGTCGAAGATGATTGCTGAGGAATAGATGGACTATTTACAAAGTAACGAAGACTTATTCCAAGAGATAATGAAATAAGTAAGACTACCACTAGAATTAAAGTAATTTTCATGATTATTTATTTTTGCAAGCAGAAAACATAAAAAAGGAATACTTTCTTAACTTCTTCATATCTTCATTTTACCCCCCCTTCGGGTGTGTAAAGTGGATAATTAAAATACACAATCAAAAAAGCCCCAATTGGGGTTTTTTTGACTTACTTTCTATTGCTGAGCTAAAAAATTTTGGATCGCTTGCACCACCTGAGAATCTTTTCGCATCGTTTCCCAGAACGTAATCTGATTACGTGGTATATACATTATATCCTCCGGTCCATGTAATTCGCTTCCAAGCTTCACAAGACTCACATTTGGCTCCTGAGACGAAGGCTGAAGCGGCTGCTGCACCCGAAGATAAAACACATCGGTAAGCACAATAACATCTTTATCATTTTTCCTTATGCGACCAAAGTAAACTTGGTTATTATTAAGAAATACCGCCTCCCATGGTTGTTCTCTGGAAACCCACCCGGAAAAAGTCGGGAACCATGAATTAAAATATCCAAAATAACCTAATGCATAAAGACCTCCAGAGAGAACAAGAATTGCTCCTATAAAAATAATTTTTTTCCGAGAACTTTTATGTTCTACTACGTCGTCTTCGTAATTATTCTCAAATTGATTCATATGTAATATATTATCAACTTATTTCTTAAGAGTCTACTATATCTGTTGATAATTCCTCTTTACTGAATATCAAAACCCTTCGGCCAATATTCAAGTATTTTCTGAGCAATCACTTCTGCATCCTTTTGTCTCCCACCCTGATTATATATATCAAAAAGACCATAATAAAACTGTGGTCGTGTGGGGCTTAGTACGAGTCCATCCTTAAAGAGTCTCTCGGCTTTTTCGAGATAAGCTACATCCTTGTGTTGCAATCCCATACGCGCATATAATGATCCCATTACATAATGATACTGAACAAAGCCTGCCCCACTTCCCTTCGCAACTGCAGGCTCCACATATGAAGCAACAAACTTCACGAGCTCTTCGACAACCTCCTTTGGCGCATTCGGATCCGAAACCGCACCAAAAGACATTGTAATAAGCTGCTTTAACGCCTCATCTTCTCCAACAGGAGAACGAGAATTAAGAAGTGGAGCATACGCAGCCTTAAAGGCATCTAGAGAGCGTGCTGCTTGCCCATTACGCATGGCATTAATGACATTCTGCGCCTTTTTCCATGGTAGATATGAACCAAAATACAGACTTATGGGAATAATAAAAAGAATTGGTATTAGAAGGTATATAGAATATTTTTTCATACTTTTTTGATATCTACGCTTTTATTACCCTCAAGAACATGGACTGCGTACGCAAGAAAAAGAAATAAATTAAGAAAAATCGGCAACACATCAAAGAGCACAAGACTCTGAACAAAATACGCAGTAGGCATAAAGATCATAAGCGCATTTTTTATAAGAGGACGTAGCGCCTCCTCATAGCGCTCATTTAGGCTTTTCTTAAATAAAATCCAATACACGACTATAAATATGGAAAGATATGCAAGAAGTCCCAGAATTCCTGTCTGCACGAGATATTCAAGAACATTATTATGTGCTCGATCAAACCACAATTGTTGTCCCGAAGCATTAGGAGAAATGAAGTGTCTTACATCAAAATACTTATCAAAAGCACGCGAAAAATTCTCAGGCCCCCATCCAAGTAGTGGCCTATCGAGAAAACCCTTAAATGCCGACTTCCATGTCCAAAAACGTGATTGAGCTCCCGATCCCTGCAAATCAATATCAAAAATACGAGCAAAAGGGAGATTTTGAATGAAGGGCTTGTGACGAAGCGCAAAAATCAAGCCCGCAACAACTATTAGGAACCCAAGAATACCAAGAGAAACATGCCTGAATCTTTTACTCGGAGCCTTCCATACCAAATAAAGAAACGAAAGGCCAAGTCCCGCAAGAAGCCCAAGTAAGCTTCCTCGTGTTTGGGCAAATAAAAATCCTACGATAAAAAACCCAAAAACGAGAAAAAGAGACAGTTGCAGAAAACGACGCTTTTCTTGAAGCAAAAGCTGTGCCACATAAAACATTCCAAACATAAGATATGCCCCCACGTACGCAGGATTGCCCAACGTTCCCTGAATTCTTCCCTGCCCAGAGCTTACTACCCCTTCCACTCCCCATAACTGGAGCAGTCCATATAGCGTCACCCCAATTCCCGCAAATATAGAAAATAAGAATAAACGCCTCCAGTCATCTTCTTTGCGAAAAACAAAAAGAAGAAGTAAGAAGAATAGATAATAGTGAAATACTTGAAATATCCCCTCCCCTCGTTCGAAATTAGACCAAAATGAGATACGTGGATCGACACCAAAAATTCCCGCAATGGCAAATAAAGCAACAAATGCCGTTACTGCCCAAAATATCTTTGATCGTAGTATAAATGAATAATCGGTATCAATAATTTTCTTCTTCAATCGTTCAAGTTCGGGACGCTCCCATACGAGATATAAAACAAAGAAAAAGAGCGATAACTCAACTATAAATCTCAAAAATACAGCTTTTCCCACAATAAATGGAAATAGCGTAGATCGAGAGATAATCAATACGCTAAACGGAACGAGATAAAGAAAAAACTTAGATATCCCTAAAAACAAAAGCATAAAAAGATTAATTATCTGTTATTGAAGTCGAAGTAACTGGAAGACTGTTCTCATTATACTCGATTTCATCTTCATTTAAAGTACTCTGTGGAACTACGCTCGCTTGAGGATAATACACAAGACTCCCGATCATTCCAAAAAGAACGATAATTACTACGATTGCGTTACGATTGCCTTTGCTCATTTTTTATATACACTTATATTACATTATCTTTGCCGGGTCGTCTAATGGTAGGACAGCAGCCTTTGGAGCTGTTTATCGGGGTTCGAATCCCTGCCCGGCAGCCCTTCTTCACTTCGTTCATCAGGGCCTTCGGCACTAAAATCATAGTGAAGAAGGCACCGAGGAGTTTTATGACGAGGTGTGCAATACAAAAATTAAAGACATGAATTATTTCGTCTATATTCTCAAATGCGTCGACCAATCTCTCTATGTAGGTTGTACGAATAACCTAGAAAAAAGAATTAAACAACACAATGAATCGAAATTTGGTGCGCATTACACTAAAACAAGAAGACCTGTAACATTACTATATTCAGAATCATTTTCGACATTACGAGAAGCTCGACAACGTGAGATAGAAATCAAAGGCTGGCGAAGAGAAAAGAAGCTGAATTTGATTAACCTCACGTGATTTATCTCATCGGCGGAGTGGCTGGCATGCGAAAGACGAGCATTATAACGCCATGTTTTCGTGCTCGAAAACTTGTTTATCATAATTCAACAAATGACATTCGTGCGAGTACTAATTACCTTCTCACGGAATTAGCTTACGATATTACGAAAAATAAATATGAAATAAAATCCTTGCCTTCTGCAAAACTTTAAGGTGAAGATGCTTTAATTTTGGCTGGAATGATAGGCTTAATAAAATTTAAAAATTACGTACAAAAAAAGATGCCCTCATAGAGGGTATGATAATTAAGCCAAGTGCAGTTAGGGATTTAGAACTTGAAGATCCAAATCTTAAAATTAGAGCTACCTTCGTAGGCTACAGCATAAAAATGAAGTTTCTGCCTCTGAATTTGAGTTTCAATCAAATCACATAATCTTCAGTATATCATAAATAAAAATGATCATCTCAACGACAAAATATAATAGATGGCAAGAAAGTTAAGGAATATCTAGGTATTGTAACAGGCGAAGCTATTATGGGAGCAAATATTGTCAAAGATTTCTTTGCTGGAGATTTCTTTGCTGGAATCCGAGATATCGTTGGCGGTCGCCCAGCTGCATATGAGCAAGAATTAATGAAAGCAAGAAATATAGCTCTGAAGGAAATTGAAGAAAAAGCAAAATCTTTAGGAGCAGATGGTGTAATCGGAGTAGATTTAGACTACGAAACTATAGGTTCGATGCTTATGGTTAACGTTAGCGGTACCGCAGTTAAGTTTGAACAAGAGAAAGCCCCACGCACTTTGCGTGGGGCTTGTTCGTTCTTTGGGAACGAACTTAGACTAAGGAATTAGGAAGATTCCTCCGCGAACAGGCAGTCCTATGTTCCGCCCATTCACGTTGAGGATCGTGTTGCCGTTCGACCACCAAATGACATCGAGCTCCATCTCAAAAGGCATTACTCGACCGAAGCGACAAGAGATCCATTCGAAGCTGAATCCGTTTTCTCAGCGAATCCGCTTAATGAAGCTTAAATAATAATTCCTACACTACTTTACTTAGAGTCATCGGGCAGTAAGTCTCATCAGTTACGAGAAAACAAAATGGCATTTATAAATGCCATTTTATTCTTTTCATTGGATTTATAACTCTCCTAAATCCAATGTCTCCGTAATTCCCAATTCCTTTGCAAATTCACTCATATGAGACACAACAATCATTGCGCCTTCATATTTTTTGAGCGCGCGAGCGATAACTGGTAAATGGCGAAAATTAATATGGTTTGTAGGCTCATCAAGGATCAATAGTGCTGGTCTTTGGAGCACGAACCGAGCAAAACACAACAATCCCTTCTGCCCCTCAGAGAGCATAACCACCTTGCTGTTCAATATATCAGACGGAAGCAAAAATTGAGCTGCGACAGAGCGAAGTCGCTCATCAGTACCATCTTCCATTACCTCTCCAAGTGTTTGATGTACTGATTTATCCATATCGAGCCCTGAAAAATCCTGCCGATAATAACCAATAAGTGATTCCTTGGGTAATTCATTATTTTTGGCAATATTCTTTAAAAACGTGCTTTTGCCAATTCCATTTGGACCAGCAACCAATAATTTATCACCTTTTTTTAATACAACATCAATCTTCTTCTTTATTGCTCTATGATCATGCACTACCGAAACAGATGTAAGGGTTGCTACTTTATCAGAAATAAGAGTTGCAGGAATAATAAACTCTCGGATTGTTTTATCATCTTCGCGAGTTTCCACAAATTGCTCCTCGAGTTCTCTGATTTTTTCATTCATTTTCCGAGCAACATCACGCATGTGTCCTCCCTTTTGAGCAAAAAAACCTGCTTGCTTCTTGCGCTCCGTGATTTCTCGTTCTAAGCGAACATTTTTCATACGCTCACGTTCAATACGAGCTTTAATTTCTTTTACCACATCTAAATAATTTCCCACGTAATACTCAACTTTATGAGTATGTGAATCGAGATACAATACTCCATGCGTGAATGCATTTAAAAATTCCGCATCATGCGAGATCACAAGACACGTGTTTTTGTACTCTATTAAAAATTGAGTAAGATGCTCAATTCCTGCCTTATCCAAATTATTAGTCGGCTCATCGAGAAGCAAAATATCTGGCTTTTGTATAAGAGCATACGCAAGAAGCAATCGAGCCTGCTCACCTCCCGAGAACTCATCAATTTTTTTATCGAAGAGCGCTTTAAGACGCACAACTTCCAATACTTCTTCTATTCGTGGGTCAATATCGTATATCTTTTGCGCAAAAGCGCTTTCAAAAAATTGCCTCAAAGAAAGCGTGCGTTTTTCTTGTGGCACGACCTGCATTGCCTGTGCGATCCTTAAGCCTTGCTTTATGTGAATCGCTCCCTCTTCTGGTATAAATGCTCCTCTTACAAGACCAAACAACGTACTCTTTCCTGCTCCATTTTGACCCATGAGAGTTATTTTTGCCCTTTCTCGAATACCAAAACTCACGTGATCAAGAATAACCTTATCATCAAAATCAAAAGATACTTCATCAAATCTTAAAATCACATTACCGTGATTCGCGGTAAGCGCTGCTTTATTAAATTGAGAGCCTCGCTCGTCAATTGATTTTACTTTCTGTTTCCTCATGAGTAAAAAAATATCTGGCAATCGCCAGACGCATAAGAATTCTTGTATGTAGACTAACATTATTAATGCCTTATGTCAAAAAAAGAGTCCCAGCTCGACCGGAACCCTTTTTAGTACTACACACCACCACTATAAATCATTCAGCTCCTTATCAATATCCCCAAATTCTGCTTCTAAATTCTCGAGATTTATGCCATTCA
>Ga0208375_1001782_pt1 | contig 22481 bp, 25 predicted proteins | sample RifOxyD1_FD_184038 | JGI IMG/M metagenome (GOLD analysis project Ga0208375, IMG submission 184038) | Soil microbial communities from Rifle, Colorado - Rifle Oxygen_injection D1 (SPAdes) | ecosystem: Environmental > Terrestrial > Deep subsurface > Rock core/Sediment | place: Rifle, Colorado... | reverse complement strand
AGCGGGGATCAAGTGGGCTAGGATGCCCCCGCCTGTCGCGGCGAAATATTCCGCCGTAGTTTGTACCGCCTCCAAAAATTCTTTTTGCAAAAACGGCTTGCCGGCAAAACCGGAGATTTTTTTTAATTGGAAATTTGCTGATTTTATTTCCGTTTTGGCTTCTGTGGCGTCTCTGCATTGCAGAACCAAGGCGTGCAAGCTTTTATTTTTAATATTCACTTTGATCAAAGAGCCGGGCTCAAAACTTTCAGCCGAAAAATACGACAGCGATTCCTTGTTCAAACCCTTTGAAAACGGGAGGCAATCGATGATAAACATACCCAAGATTGTGGCAGAGATTTGGGTAAAGCTCAAGATTGCCGAAAGGGAAAGTTGCTTGTAGTATTTAGGCAATGGGATTTTTTTCTAAAAAATTAGGCATTGATTTGGGCACCGCCAACATACTGGTATTTGTGCCGGGCAAAGGCGTGGTGCTCAACGAACCTTCGGTGGTGGCTATTGGTGTGGAAAATAACAGAATTTTGGCCGTCGGCGCCGAAGCCAAGGTTATGATCGGCCGCACGCCGGAAGCCATCGTCGCTTATCGGCCGATGAAAGATGGAGTTATCGCCGACTACAAAGTGACTGAAATAATGCTGCGTTATTATATGCGCAAGGCCTTGGGTGGCTGGAGCTTCGTCAAACCGGAAGTGCTGATTAGTGTGCCGGCAGGAGTGACTTCAACCGAGCGCCGCGCAGTTATTGAAGCAGCCATCAAAGCCGGAGCAAAAAATGCTTATGTAATCAAAGAACCGATCTTGGCGGCCATTGGCGCCGGCATACCTATATACGAAGCCAAAGGCCACATGATCGCTGACATCGGCGGCGGCACTACGGATGTGGCCGTCATCTCTCTAGGCGGAATTGTCGCTTCCACTTCTGTCAAATGCGCTGGCAATCGAATTGATGAAAGTATTGCCGACTACATCAAAAAAACTTTCAACTTGGCGATCGGAGATAAAACAGCCGAAGACATAAAAATAAATATCGGCTCGGCCCTGCCTTTGGAAGAAGAGCTGAGTATGAACGTCAAAGGCCGAGATATGGTTTCCGGCCTGCCACGTTCGGTAGAAATCAAAACCAATGAAATCGCCAAAGCCATTTCAAAAGAATTGCGGGAGATGATCAAGGCTATCAAAGACGTGTTGCAAGAAACTCCGCCGGAACTGGCGGCCGATATCATCGACAACGGCATCATTATGACCGGCGGCACTTCCGCTCTGCGCAATTTTCCAGAACTGATATTGTCCAAAATAGGAGTCAAAGCGGTTCTGGCCAAGGATCCACTATACTGCGTGGCTCAGGGCACTGGCATCGCTTTGGAACATTTGGGCGCTTACAAAAAAATGATAATTGCCAAAAAATAGACACTATGAATAAATTGCACCATGCCAACATCATCCTTGGTCCGGGCGACCACCGGCACTTGGTGTTTGGAATTTTGGAAAAAGATTTAAATTTTAACATCCATCAAAACCCTGATTTTTTGCTGCTAGAAAATGAATCTTTTGGCATTGATGATGCGCGCAGTTTGGAAAAATGGGCGCAGGGCAAACCGTTCACAGGCGAAGTCAAAGTATCTTTTTTGATTTTGGGTTCAATCACTTTTGAAGCTCAGAATGCTTTGCTCAAAGTTTTGGAAGAACCGCCTATAGGCACTTACATTTTCATTAGTCTTCAAAATTTAGGCAATATATTGGGCACTTTTCTTTCGCGAGTCAGAATTTTGGATGTTGCCAAAAACGATAAAATAGAAAACATTGATGCACAGGCATTTCTCCATTCTAAAATCAAAGAAAGATTGGCCTCGGCGCGCTCTCTATCAAAAAAAGAAGACAAAAGCAAAATGAAAGATTTGATTAAAAATTTGGAAGAAGTGGCTTACAAAGAAAAAGCGTCTGCAAATCATATGAAAAATATTTTAAGAGCCAAGGTTTTCGCCTCTGCTCGCGGCTCATCACCCAAAATGATTCTTGAATGGCTCGCGTGTGTGTTATAATCAAACTATGTTTAACTTTTCGGAACTAAAAGAAAAAACCAAAGATGTGGAGGAATGGCTCCACAAAGAGCTTTCCGTTATCCGCACCGGCAGGGCTACTCCTTCCATTTTGGATTTTGTTCAGGTAGAGGCCTACGGCCAAAGGATGGCCATCAAAGAACTGGCCAATATTGTGGTAGAAGACGCAAAAACCGTCAGGGTAGAACCATGGGACCAGAGCGTCGGCAAAGGCATTGAAAAAGCCATCAACAATTCAAACTTGGGGCTATCGGTGGCGCCGTTTGAAAAAGGTTTGCGCATTATTTTTCCTGACCTTACTTCCGAAAGAAGAGAACAGTTTATAAAAGTTGTAAAAAATAAATTGGAAGAAGCCCGTGTTTCTTTGCGGGGCCTGCGCGACAAAACTTGGAAGGCCATAGAAGACAAAGAAAAAGCCGGCGGCATGGGGGAGGATGACAAATTCAGACTGAAAGAAGAGATGCAAAAAATAATAGATGAGACCGGCAAAAAGTTGGAGGAGACGGCGGCTAGGAAAGAAACGGATATAAAAATTTAAATTTTGATGACACTCCTTATTTTTATAATTATTCTGGGGGTGCTTGTGGTTGTCCACGAACTCGGGCATTTTTTGATTGGCAAATGGGCGGGAGTGCATATCGAAGAATTCGGTTTTGGCTATCCGCCGCGAGCCTTAAAAATCGGCAGAAAATGGGGCACTTTGTTTTCCCTAAATTGGATTCCGTTTGGCGGCTTTGTAAAAATTTTCGGCGAGAATTACGAGGAGAATGAGGTACGAGATGCGAGTTACGAAACACGAAAAAAATTCGCGCAAGTGTCAAAAAAATGGCAGGCGGCCATTCTGGCGGCCGGAGTTGCTTTCAATATAATTTTCGCTTGGCTGCTTTTTTCTCTGGGTTTTATGATCGGCTTGCCTACGCCGGTAGAAAATGATTTTGGCGCAGAGGTGAAAAATCCGGCTCTCACTATTGTGGGGCTACTCCCAAATTCTCCGGCCCAAAGCGCTGGCCTTAAAACAGGAGACAAAATAAAAAACATCGCTCTGGCAAATGGAGATAGGCTACAGCAATTAAATCCGGAAAATGTTTCCGATTTTGTGAATAAATCTACTGGTGAAATTTTGTTGGAAATAGATAGGGGAGGGAAAATTTTGGATTTTAAAATTACGCCGGCGGCAGGAATAGAAACAGATAGAAAAATTATGGGGATCAATATGGATATGGTGGGCACACTTTCTCTGCCGATACACAAGGCTTTTTACGAAGGCGGCAAAGCTACTTTCAGGATAACCTATCTGACGATTGGCGGACTTTTTGGTCTGATAAAAGATGCAGTAGTGGGGCGAGCTGATATTTCTCAAGTGACCGGACCGGTTGGCATAGTGGGTTTGGTGGGAGACGCTTCACGCTTGGGTTTCGCTTATCTCATCACTTTTACCGCGCTTATTTCCATAAATTTGGCCATCGTAAATCTTATCCCATTTCCTGCGCTTGACGGCGGCCGACTGCTTTTTGTGGCCATTGAAGGAATAACCAAGCGGCCAATCAACCCCAAATTTGCTCAAATCACCAACACTGTCGGCTTCGCCCTACTTATCGCTCTTATGCTCTTCGTCACATACCGCGACATTTTGAATTTGTTTTAAAATATTAAGAAATCGTTAAAGATAAATTAAACAATTATTAACAAATTTGACGATCGTCTAAAATGTTAATGATCATCTGTTGGTTTGATATGATCTGGCCAGCTTGAATGTTTTTATATATTTGTCCAAACCCATTCCTTTTGTGTGCTCTAAAAATTTTTTTGACAGGGGGCTTGGCCCAACCCACACGCTTTTTTGAATCATAAAATATTGAAACTCTTTCAAGTGCCATCTTAACCAGTTCCGCTCGGCTCTTTTTGATTCAGGAATATCAAACATTAGCAAAAGATTTTTTGGTGCATTAAGAATAAAGGGCGAACTGAACTTTAACGCTAATTTTCTTTTATTTTCAAAATATTTTTTGCCTGCTTCAGTAAGAAACCATTTTCCAGATTTTATTTCTACCAATCCATTTTTCCGCAACCGGTATAATGTGCTAAGGCACGAATCTTTTTTACGCTCGTTTTTATCTTCCCATAATTTTGGCACGCCGAGCAAATTTACCCGCATACCTTTGTAGTAAAGATGGGTATTCCAAAGGCCTTCCAATATTTCCATTATCAAGCTCATACCAAAATTATATACCATTCACGTTTAAATTAACAAATTTGACGACCGTCAAATTTGTTAATAAATTTTTGGACAAAAAACATTTTGTATTGCATTTCTCGTAGATAACATTTAATATAATGGCGGAGGTTGGAGTCGTATGTCCGAAAAAATTAGGGATGGGGCTATGGTAATCATAGTATTTACTGTGATTGCTTTGATTCTTGCATTCGCCCCTAAGTGGGCACAGACCATAATCGGTTATTTATCGATCGTGGTCATACTTATGTGGGGCGCGTTTAGTGTCGGTCGTGAGGTTGGTAGAGGAGAATCCAGCGGCATAGTCTACTTCTTCGACAACAAAAATAAGCATTGAAACAATTCCATAGGGGCAGTCCGTGTGACTAGCCCCTTTCTCTTTGCCCAAAAATGGTTTTTGGGATATTATTGAGGAATGAGACAATCGCAACTTTTTACAAAAACGAGAAGGGAGGCGCCGGCGGATGAGGTGTCAAAAAACGCGGAGCTTTTGATACGAGGCGGTTATATTCAAAAAGAAATGGCCGGCGCTTATGATTATTTGCCGCTTGGCCTTATAGTTTTGCGGAAAATTGAAAATATTATACGCGAAGAAATGAATGCCATCGGTGGGCAGGAAATTTTAATGACCACGCTTCAGGACAAAACAGTTTGGGAAAAATCCGGCAGGTGGGATGACACGGTGGTAGACAATTGGTTCAAAACAAAAATGGTTACCGGCGCCGAAGTGGGTATCGCTAATACGCACGAGGAACCAATCACCGCCATGCTTACTCATTTTGTAAATTCGTACAAAGATCTGCCTCTGTATGTTTACCAGTTTCAAACAAAATTTAGGAATGAACTGCGGGCCAAAAGCGGCATTATGCGAGTGCGAGAATTTTTGATGAAAGATATGTACTCATTTAGCAGAGATGAAAAAGAATTCAAAGAATTTTATGAAAAGTGCGCCGAAGCTTATATCAAAATTTTTGAGAGAGTCGGTTTGGGCCATATTACATTTCGTACCATAGCGGCTGGCGGTTCTTTTACCACCGGGCTTACAGATGAATTTCAAACTATTTCCGAATATGGCGAGGATGTTATCTATGTAGATGAAAAAAAGAAACTGGCTATAAATAAAGAAGTATATACGGACGATAATATTGAAAAATTCGGTTTGGAAAAATCAAAAATGGTTGAAAAGAAATCTATCGAAGTTGGCAATATTTTCCCGCTTGGTTCGAAATATTCCGATGTTCTTGGGTTAAAAATCAGAGACAACAACGGCGTTGAACAATCTATTATAATGGGAAGCTACGGCATTGGCCTCGGGAGATTGCTTGGAACTATTGTAGAAACTTTAAGTGACGAAAAAGGCATCGTCTGGCCAGAGAGTGTGGCGCCGTTTAAATATCATATTGTAGAAATCCCTTCGGAAAAAACGGAAGTGAAAGAAATGGCGGAAAAAATTTACAAAAAATTGGGCGAAGAAAATGTTTTATATGACGACAGAGACCTGCGGGCCGGAGAAAAATTTGCTGATGCCGACTTGTTGGGCATGCCATATCAAATAGTGGTGAGCGAGAAAAATATGAGTAGCGGCAAGCTCGAATTGAAAAACAGAAAAACTGGCGAGGTAAAAATGATTAAAGAGGACGAACTCTAAAATTTGTGCTAGATTATCGATATGTGGAAAGAGAAACTGGAACAATGGCAGCGCTTTTTGCGCAATGATATAGGTATTGATTTGGGAACAGCCAATATGCTTCTTTATGTTCGCGGCAAAGGCATCGTGCTCAATGAACCGTCGGTAGTGGCAGTCAACCAAAAAACCGGCCAAGTGGTGGCAGTTGGCAACGAAGCCAAAAATATGCTCGGCCGAACGCCTCCACATATCGTGGCAGTACGGCCCATTGTGGGAGGAGTGATATCTGATTTTGAAGTTACGGAGGAAATGATCCACTATCTTTTGAACAAAGCCCAAGCCATATCCAAAAAAATATTGGGTCCCAGAGTAGTAGTCGGCGTGCCATCTCATATTACCAATGTGGAAACGCGGGCGGTAAGAGATGCCACCAAAAATGCCGGCGCGAGCGAAGTGCATATAGTAGAAGAACCGATGGCGGCGGCGATTGGTATGCACCTGCCTATCAATGAACCGCTTGGCAGCATGGTTATTGATATCGGCGGCGGCACAGCGGATATTGCAGTCATCTCTTTGGGTGGGGTAGTCAGTTCCAAAAATGTGCGCATTGCCGGAGATAAACTGAACAATGACATAACATCTTACATAAGGAGCGAATTCAAAATAGCCATAGGCGAAACTACCGCTGAAAATATAAAAGTTAGCATTTGTTCACTGTTATCTGAAGAATATCCTATGGAAACTAAAGCTCGGGGACGCGATCTTATCACTGGTTTACCGAGAGAGGTGGCGGTCACTGATTCTGATGTCAGAAATGCCGTGTCGCATTCTTTTGAAAGGCTGATCGAAGCTACCAAAGAAGTGTTGGAAGTTACGCCGCCGGAAATACTCTCAGACATCATGCACCGGGGCATTCATTTGGCGGGCGGCGGCGCGCTTATCAAAGGCTTTGCCAAGGTTTTGGAAGAAGAAGTTAAAATGCCAGTCTATATTGCAGATGATCCCCTAACTTGCGTGGTGCGTGGCACTGGCATTATTCTCGAGAAACTTGAGAAGTTTAAGGATATATTGATTGAAGACGAAAATGATATATCAAATAAAACATACTAACCATAAGCAAAATTTTTTTGGCCGCAATGTCAAGGCCTTGGCGGTATTTTTATTGATTATTATAGTGGTTTTTATATTCAGCGCTTCCAACCCTCTAAATTCTTTTGTAACCAATATTTTTTCGCCATTGCTTAAGTTTGGCGGCCATTTTTACGAAATAGTTTTCCAGGTGCCACAAAGCTTCTCTGATAAGAATAAAATTTTGGAAGAAAACAAAACGTTGCTTCAACAAATGGAAAATATGCGTATCAGTCTGATTGACCATGAATTTATAAAATCTGAAAATGACCGCTTGCGTCAGGAACTTGGTTTGAGGCCGGCAGGAAAAATTATAGGAGCTGAAGTGATAGCCAAATATCCTCAAATACCGCTTGACTCGTTGCTCATAGACAGGGGCGCGACCGACTCTTTGAATAATGGAGATCTGGTATTAGTAGGCGAACGAGTTTTAATCGGCAAAGTTGCCAAGGTGTCAAAAAATATGGCCACGGTTGTTCTAAGTTCATTTCCGGACGTGGTCTCATATGTCTATGTTGAAAGAACGAACGAGCCGCTGGAAATTAAAGGCATTGGCGGTGGCAGTATGCAAGCCAGGGTGCCTATTGATTTTGATATTGCGGTTGGGGACAAAATCTTGCTGCAAAGTTCTCGCGCTTATATTACCGCTGTTGTTGGCGCGGTGGAAGAAAACCACCAATCTGGTTTTAAAAATGTTTTGATGTCTCTGCCGACAAATATTGCTAAAACTGGCGTTGTGTTTATAGAGCCCCTTATCAATGAATAAAATGTATCGCGCCTTATATTTTTTGACGATTATATTTATACCGATAATTTTTGGTTGGTGGCTTTTCTTTCCAATGGCTTTATTTTTTGTTTATCTGGCCAAATTGCCGTATGAAGTGATTGTTGCTGGCGCCATACTAGATTCTATTTATTATTTTGGAGATGGCATAACCGAGAGGCATGGATTAGCGATATTTTCGGCATTAATCATTATCGCGGCCTTATTTTTAAGCGACAGGATAAATTGGCGCAAAACCATATAAAAATATGTTTGGAACTTGGAGAAGAATATTAAATAAATGGAAAAAGAAAAATTATAGGGATATAGACCCGGACTTGATTTTTCTTGACTCAAAAAATTTGCCGGAATTTGATCTCAACCAATTTGAAGGCCGGTTGGAAAAGCCGATTTCGGCCAAAGCTTTTTTTTGGTTTGGTGCTGTCTGCATTGCTGTTGTTGCTATTTTTTTGTTCAAAGCTGGATCTTTGCAGATTATAAACGGATCAGAGTACAGGGAAAGAAGCGAAAATAATAAATTGAAACAAATTTTGATAATAGCGCCGCGGGGCATGATATACAGCCGAGACGGGCAGCAGCTTGCTTGGAATCAAAAATCAGATGACAAACTGCCTGGTGAAGAGGAATTTCCTTTGCGCAAATACATAGCCACCGAAGGTTTCGGCAACCTTTTGGGATTTGTCAAATATCCGGCCAAAGACAAATCAGGATTTTATTATGAGGAGGAATTTTTGCCCAAAGACGGAGCGGAGCTTTATCTAAACGAAATACTCTCTGGCCGAAACGGTTTGGAATTTGTTGAAACTTCAGTGGATGGGGAAGTAGTATCTCAAAGTATTGTAGAGCCGTCTCACTATGGCGAAAATGCCACACTTGCGATTGATTCCAGAGTTCAAGAAAAATTTTATAAAACGATTCGCGAACTGGCCGCTTCGGTCGGTTTTCAAGGCGGCGCTGGCATTATCATGGACGTGCATTCCGGAGAGATTCTTTCCATGGCGACTTTTCCGGAATACAATTCTGAAATTATGACTGCTGGCGAAGACGCGGAAAAAATAAAAAGTTATTTTAAAAATCCGAGCAACCCCTTTTTAAATCGGGTTATATCGGGGCTTTACACTCCCGGATCCATTGTCAAACCATTTTTAGCTTTTGCCGCGCTCCAAGAAAAAATTATCACTCCCGAAAAAGAAATAGTGAGCACCGGAAAGTTGGTGGTTCCAAACCCTTACAATCCGGATAGCCCTTCTATATTTAAAGATTGGAAAGCGCATGGAGCGGTGGATATGAGAAGGGCCATAGCAGTTTCTTCAGACGTATATTTTTATGAAATAGGCGGCGGTTTTGGCAATCAAAAAGGTTTGGGTATCGATAGAATAAAAAGTTATTTGGAGGATTTTGGATTTACAAAAAAGACCGGTTTTGATACTGCTCGGGAAGAAACAGGCATCATTCCAAGCCCTGATTGGAAAGCCAAAACTTTTAACGGAGAAGTGTGGCGATTGGGTGACACTTACAACACTGCTATCGGACAGTATGGCACGCAGGTTACCCCCATTCAGGTGGTAGTAGCTACGGCTTCTTTGGCTAATGGTGGATATTTAATATCCCCATCCATTTTGTTTACCTCAACCAGCACAGTGGTATCCGGCGAAAAAATAGAAGGCCAGCCGGAAAATTTTCAAGTGGTAAGAGAAGGTATGCGAGCGAGTGTTTCGGAAGGCGGCACGGCTGCCGGTTTGAATATGGGTGCGGTGGAAATAGCTGGCAAGACCGGCACGGCCGAACTGGGCTCGCGCAAACAATTTGTCAACTCGTGGGTTATCGGATTTTTCCCTTATGAAAATCCAAAGTACGCTTTTGCTACTGTTATGGAAAGAGGCCTGGCTACCAACCTCACCGGCGCCACCTACGTCATGCGCCAACTTTTTGATTGGATGGCCGTAAATACACCGGAGTATTTTGAATAACCTCATCCCACTTGCCTTCGGCAAGTTGCCCTTCCCCTAGGCGCAGGGGAAGGGAGAAATACTAAAATCTATAATTGTTGAAATATGAGATATGTTCCCCCTCTCCTGCATCTAGGAGAGGGGAAAGGGGTGAGGTTTTTTATATAACAGAAAACCCGCCGCGTGCAGATTTTCTGCCCGGGCGGGTGCGTAACTCATTCTTTCTTTTCGTTTGGTAAGGCCACAGCAGTGATGGCCACCAAGATTGCTATCAAAACTATAGCGGCGTTAGTTGCTGCCACGGAGCTTTTTGACAGTTCTTTGACCAAAGACCACACGGCTATTGTTCCACTACCCAACGAAAAGCCGATCAAAATCAGCCTAATAAAAGACATAAAAGTGTTACTCCTTTCCTCCGATCATTAAACCAAACCAACAAAATTTGTCAAGTGGGTTTGAAAATGAGATTGGGATACAATAGTGGAATGAAATCGCTCTTAAAAAATATTTTGGTGACAATAATGAGCAATCAAGTGCGGAGGTTGCGCAGGAGAAATAATTTTAAAATAATCGGTGTAGTTGGCAGTATAGGCAAAACTTCAACCAAACTTGCTATCGCCAAAGTTTTGGAATCAGAAAAAAGAGTGCGGTATCAGGAAGGGAATTACAATGACGTTGTAAGCGTGCCGTTGGTTTTGTTCGGTCGCCAAATGCCGTCGCTCTGGAATATTTTTAAATGGCTGCAAATTATTATTCAAAACGAAATTAAAATTTATTCCGACTACCCCTTTGATTTGGTAGTGGTTGAGCTTGGCACTGATGGCCCCGGCCAGATAAACCAGTTCAGAAAATATTTGCATTTGGATATTGCCGTTATTACCGCTATCGCGCCGGAGCATATGGAATTTTTTAAAAATATAAAAAATGTGGCCGAAGAAGAATGGTCCGTTCGTTATTTCAGTGATTTGGTTTTTGTTAATAGGGATTTGTGTAAAATTTTGCCTGATGATTTTGATCACGTAAAAATTATTTTTTACGGCAAAGAATTTGACGCTGATTACAAATGCGAAATTATTTCTCCCGTGCAATTATATTCAATAAGCATAGCTATTATTCTGGCAAAAAAATTTAAAATTCCTGATGAAAAAATAAAAAAAGCTGTAAGCGAGATAAAAAGTTTTTCCGGCCGCATGCAAAAACTTCACGGCATCAAAAAATCCATCATCATAGATGATACTTACAACGCCAGCCCTGACGCTGTCAAAATGGCTCTTGATGCTTTGTATTCTTTTGAGACGCCACAGAGGATAGCTATTTTGGGTATGATGAACGAATTGGGTGATTTGTCGGCGAAAGAACACGAAAAAATAGGAAAGTATTGCAATTCAAAATTACTGAATCTGGTGGTGACAGTGGGCAAAGACGCAAACAAATTTTTGGCGCCTATGGCCAAAGAAAAAGGTTGTGAAGTTTACGAAGCCAAAAATTCAATTGATGCCGGTTTATTTGTTAAAGGTAAAATAAAAGAGGGAGCCGTCATTTTGGCCAAGGGCTCCCAAAACGGCGTCTTCACCGAAGAAGCTTTGAAACCTCTTCTCGCTTCCAAATCCGACTTTTCCAAACTCGTCCGCCAAGACCAATACTGGATGAAAAAGAAACAGTTAAGTTGACTTTTGGCGGAAAAAGCATACAATACCCGCTTTACTATTTTAAATTTAAAATATGGAAGAAAAAGAATATCTGACCAAAGAGAAGCACAAGACTCTCTCGGACGAACTTGATCATTTGAAGAAAACCAAGCGTCGGGAAGTGGCTGAACAGTTGGAATACGCCAAGTCTTTGGGCGACCTTTCTGAAAATGCCGAATACCACGAAGCCAGGGAAATGCAGGGAATAATTGAAGACAGAATTCAAAAATTGGAATCCATTCTCAAAAACTCCGTCATAATTTCCGGCCACAAAACCGAAGCGGTGGCGGTAGGTTCTGTTTTGACCGTAGTCAAAAATGGCGATAAAAGCGAAAAAATTTACACCATAGTTGGCGGTGAGGAATCGGATATTGCTTCCGGTAAAATATCGGTCCATTCGCCATTTGGCGAAGCGGCCATGAAAAAAAAGAAAGGGGAAACTTTCACTTATAACGCTCCCTCTGGCCCTATCACTTACAAAATAATTGATATACAATAGAAGCATGGCTTCTTTAGAGGAAATTCGCAGTGGCAGACTTGCCAAAATAAAAAAACTGAAAGAGGCGGGCATAAACCCTTATCCGGCCAAAGTGCCTAGGGATTTTCCTGTAGCCCAATTTAAAAATGATTTTGCGGATTTGGAAAAATCAGGCCGCGCCGTGTCGCTCGCTGGACGTATCATGGCTATTCGCGGGCAGGGAGCTATTTTATTTGTTGTGCTTTTTGACGGTACAGAAAAAGTGCAGGCTATTTTCAAAAAAGATGATATGTCTGAAGCGGTCTTTGATTTATTTGTGGAGACCTCTGATATTGGAGACTTTATTTCTGTTACCGGTAAAGCGGCTAAAAGCAAAACGGGCGAAAAAAGTATTTTTGTGGAGAGATGGACTATGGCATCAAAATCACTATTGCCTCTGCCGGAAAAGTGGGCCGGACTGCAAGACATAGAGGAGAGGTATCGAAAAAGATATTTGGATTTTTTGATGAATCCGGAATTGCGTGAGCTCCTGGTCAAAAAATCAAAATTTTGGGATGTAACCCGTACTTTTTTTAAGGAGAGGGGATTTTTAGAAATTGAAACACCGACTCTGGAATTGACTACTGGCGGCGCAGAAGCTAGGCCGTTTCAAACTCACCACCATGATTTTGATGTGGATTTGTATTTGCGTATTTCAGTCGGGGAACTTTGGCAAAAAAGAATGATGGCTGCCGGTTTCCCCAAAACTTTTGAGATTGGCCGGGTTTATCGCAACGAGGGCACTAGCCCGGAGCATCTGCAAGAATTTACCAACATGGAATTTTACTGGAGTTATGCTGACTACCATGACGGCATGAATCTGGTCAAAGAATTGTACAAAACCATCGCTGAAAAAGTTTTTGGCCGGACAAAATTTGAGCACAATGGGCATACTTTTGACCTCACGGATGAGTGGCAAGAAATTGATTATGCCGAAGAGATAAAAAAGCAGACTGGCGTAGATATTGAGAAAGCCACAGAGAAGGAAATAAAAAATAAACTCGATGAACTAAAAGTTTCTTACCAAGGAGAAAATAAAGAACGCCTTTTGGATACTCTCTGGAAACATTGCCGCAAAAATATTTCCGGTCCGGCCTTTTTGATCAACCATCCGGCTCTGGTTGCTCCTCTGGCCAAAATGTCCGAGAGCGGTAAGACGACCCAAATGTTCCAGCCGATTTTGGCTGGCAGCGAAGTTGGCCGCGGCTATTCCGAATTGAATGATCCGATTGATCAAAAAGAAAGATTTGAAGTTCAGGGCAGATTGATGGAAGCGGGTGACGAAGAGGCAATGATGCCTGATTTGGAATTTGTTGAAATGCTTGAACACGGCATGCCGCCGACTTGCGGCTTTGGCTTCGGCGAACGTCTTTTTGCAATCCTCGCCGACAAACCTCTGCGCGAACTACAAGCGTTCCCTTTGATGAGGCCAAGGGAATAAAAAAACCGCCGCGTCAGATGCGGCGGTTTTTTTACAGTGTTTTTACATGCCGGTAGTGAAGGAGAACTGACTGGAAGTTTGGATGTTTGAAGCGCCATCCTTTGATTCCACTAACACATAATATGTAGTGCTGGTGGAGAGATTGTTTATCAGAAGGAGACGAGCCAAGCTTAAAGCGTTTGATTCGACTGAGTTGGTGGAAGAGGCAGTTTTACTGAGCGGAGTGGTAGTGCCATAGTACACTTTTGCAGTGGCGGGCTCGTTGGTTTGCCAGCCGATGTTAGCTGTTGAAGTGCCAACTACAGCTATGATTGAGTGGATCACGGGAGGAGTAGTGTCCGAGACAATCACGATAGGTTTGGTGGTAAAAGAAAACTCGGATGAAGTGGCGCTATTGCCGGAAGAATCTTTGGAACGCACAACTGCATAATAGGTGGTGCTGGCAGATAAGCCGTTTATTGCAACCTGGTGATTTTTGGTTTGACCGGCGAGGACCACGTGAGGCACTGAAGAACTAGCTATGTCCACAGGAGAAACAATACTCCAAAAAACGCCACTGTCTGATTTTCCATTCGTATTCCAAGAAATTGTAGCGCCAGTTATGCCCACACTCGTCTTTATGTTGCTTATAACAGGAGCGGAATTATCCAGAGTGGAGGTGGCCGTGTTCCTATACCCTCTAAATTTTTTGGCAATGCCGAAAGGCAAGAAGCAATCCATGTCTATTTCCGGCCTCTCATTCTTTTTGAGCCAACCGAAAGCGAAGAGATGTCCGTAAGCATTCCAGCACTTTTTGTCCGACCCGTTTTCCCTATCTTCATCATCTTCTGTGTCTTCTTTCTCAACCTTTTCCATCTTTTCTATTTTTTGTTTTTTTTCGCTATTGCCGTTCTTGCCATTGTTCTTGGCATAAGCAAACAGAGGCGAGGTTGCAAGCAATACAGTCAGCAAAACTGCCCCTGAATTTATAAATAAATTATTTTTCATAATCGTAAATTATTTGATAATACGCGGCAGACTCTCTTGCCTTAGCCGCTATTTGTGATGACGGACAAGCGCAGCCCCTCTTTCATGGACATAAATTTGTTTGTATTGTATTGTAAGAAAGAAAACAGGTGTTAGATCGTCAATATCTATGGAAATGCTTGATAAAAAAAGGGAGTTTATGGAGATATACGAAAAGGAGGCCGATGCCATATTTAGATATGCAATTTTACGTGTTGCCAATCGAGATGATGTTTTGGATATTGTCCAAGATACATTTGCTAAATTTTGGCAAGCGCTAAATGCAGGAACGTCGATAAATTACCCACGATCATTTATATTCACCATTGTCCGAAACAAGATCATTGACTGGTATCGTAAGAAGAAACCTGAGTCGTTGGATGCCATGATGGAGATAGAAGACGGTATCGCTTTTGAGCTGCCGGACGAATATGCCGACAAGGAAGCAGAGTTCTCGGCAGAAGTCTCCATTATCCTAAAGGCGTTAAACAAACTTCCACCTCAATATCGCGAAGCAGTCTACTTGCGTTTTGTGGAAGGTTTGTCACCCGCTGAAATTGCCAAAGTGCTTGGTGCAACCCCCAATACTATATCCATCCGCATAAACAGGGGTATGGGTGAGTTGAGAAATAATCTCGGAATAGATATAAAATAAACCAACCAAAATGAAAGAAATAGAATTCAAAAAAGGAATAGAGGAACTAAGAAGCATAAAACTTAATAACGCGGAAAAGCAAAGTATTTTGGCATCTGTTTTGAATACACCGGTAATATCGCCATACGTTCCGAATAAAAGTTTGTGGCTGGCTTTTGTCAGACAGAAACATTTGGCGCAGGTTTGGGCGGCCCTGCTTGTTCTGGTTGTTGTGGGTGGAGCCGTTGTTTACGGGGCTGAAAATTCTTTACCCGGAGATAAACTCTATTCTCTGAAAGTCAGTTTTAGTGAACCTGCTCGCGATTTTATAAATATCTCGGATGAAGATAAAGCAAAGTGGGAGAGTGTGAAAGCGGTTAGACGCTTGGATGAAGCGGCCGACTTGGTGGTTGAGGGCAATCTAAATGAAAAAAATCGCAACGACCTGGAAAATCGTTTTAATAAGCATACCAGCGCTTTTGACGCTTCTGTTTCAAACTTGGCCTCTTCAACTCCTGAGGCTCATCTGCTTAATGTCGAATTTGAAGCCAACATCTCTGCTCGCGCCAAAGTGCTTGAAAGTCTAGACAAAAAGGGGGATACAAAAAATACGGAAACTAAAAAAGACAAATCAGATGAAGAAGAGGATAAGGAAGATGAGATAAACAAGAAGAGAGAAGAAGGCCGGAGAGAACTAAAAAAGCTAGAAGACGCAATATCCGATAAATTAAAAGAAAGGAAGGACTTTGATAAAAAGTCAATAAATAGGGACTAAATAGTCTCCAATATTTAGCCAAACTGGGTTATCCACTTATCCACAGGTGGAAGTGGTAGACTAGTATAATCAAGTGGTATAAGATGGAATCAAGTGGGAAGAAGTGGATAAGTGTTTTTGGGAGTAAATTAAATAAAAATGCTCATAGGAGAATACACACACACCATAGATGACAAGAATAGAATTTCTTTGCCATCGAAATTCCGATCTCTTATGGGCAAGAAAATAGTGATTACTCCCGGGTTGGATCAGTGTTTGTTTGCATTCACTGTGAAGGAGTGGGAAAGGATAGCGGAAAAACTTTCAGAAAATTCTTCGATGCTGTCCTCCGATATGCGCAGCTTCACTCGGTACATGTTTGGTGGAGCAAGCGAGATAGAAGTAGACAATATCGGGCGAGTTTTGGTTCCGGATTTCTTGCGGGAGCGCGCCAATCTCAAAACCAAAGTGGTTTTGATCGGGGTGCAGAACCGAGTGGAAATATGGAACGAAAAATCGTGGACCGATTATAAGAAGCAGGTGGAAAAACAAGCCGAGGGTCTCTCTGAAAAGTTATCAGGCCTTGGCATAATGTGATTCTTATCATGGCCCACGAAAGTGTTCTTTTAAAAGAAGCCATAGACGGATTGGATCTCCAAGCTGGAGACATTTATCTGGATGCCACTTTGGGCTCTGGCGGTCATATGGAGGAAGTTTGGCGGAGAATGAAGGATGACGTCATACTTGCTGGCATTGATGCAGATGAAATGTCTGTCACCATAGCCAGAGAGAAGTTGGACTTGTCCAAAGCCGAAACCAAACTGGCAGTGCTAAATTTCAGGAATATTGATAAAGCACCTGAAATTCTGGGCATAAAAAATCCAACCAAAATTTTGTTTGACCTTGGTTGGAGCTCTGACCAGTTTTTTGGAAGCGGCCCCGACGATTCTGTCGGGGCAGGCAGAGGTTTTAGTTTCTTGCGCGACGAGCCGCTCCTCATGACCTTTAACAGCAAGACTACCGAAGAAGATACTACAGCTTACGACGTGGTCAACAGTTGGAGCGAAGCAAGCCTGTCGGATGTTATATACGGATATGGTGAAGAGAAATACGGGAGAAGAATCGCCAAAGCCATCATAGAGAGGCGGCAAGAAAAACCGATCAAGACTTCTGGAGAATTGGCAGAGATCGTAAAAAGAGCAGTGCCGATATTTTATCGCTTCGGCAGAATCCATCCAGCCACCAAGACTTTCCAGGCTATCCGGATTGCAGTCAACGACGAATTGAAAGCTCTCGAAGAAGGTTTGGTTAAAGGGTTTGAGATTTTGCAAAATGGCGGCAGAATGGCAGTTATTTCCTTCCACAGTTTGGAAGACCGGATAGTCAAGAATTTTTTTAGGTTCAAAAAAGAAGATGGAAACGGGGAACTTATAAATAAAAAACCGATTGCGCCAAGCGAAGAAGAAATCAAAAGAAACCCGAGAAGCAGAAGCGCCAAACTTAGAATCCTTCGAAAAAGCTCGGGATAAATCATTCAAAAACAACAATGACCACTTTAATAAAAGAAAAAGGAACAGCATTTATATTTCATAAAATCGGCGCTTACGTGCTCGTTACTCTTATATTTGGGAGCGTTATTTCTTATGCTTATTTTGCCAACGCCGCTGTCCGCACTCTGACCGTTTTGGAAAAATCAAAACAGCAGATGCAATCTTTAAGCGTTGACGTTAGTGAAATGGAAGCTAAGCGCCTGCTTGTTGATAACGGTGTCAGTAATGCTTTGGCTCAACACTTGGGCTTTGTTGAAGTCAAAAATCAAATTTTTATAGTCAATAAATCACAGAAGGCCGCTTTGTCCTTTAAAACTGATTAAAATGCGAGTAAACTATGTGGGATGAATGGCAGGATTCGCTTCATATCTATCATTATAATTATCACAGCTCTCACGATGCTGGCTCGGCTTTACTTTGTGCAAATTGTGCACGGAGAATATTTTGTGTCTGTGGCTGAAAGGCAATATATAGACCAAAATACGGTTTCTTATAATAGAGGTGAAATATATTTCCAGAGCAAAACTGGTGAAAACGTGCCAGCGGCTATTTCCAGAACCGGTTTTACTATTTCTATAAATCCTAGTATTGTGAAAGACACCGAGAGTATTTACGAAGATTTGAACAAAATATTGCCGTTGGATAAAAATGAATTTTTGGCTAAGGCCTCAAAAAAAGATGACCAAAATGAAGAAGTGGCCAAGCATGTAAACAACGAAACTGCCGACAAGGTAAGAGCTCTAAATCTTTATGGAGTAAATATTGCTACCGATAAATGGCGATTTTATCCGGGAGGAAATTTGGCTGCGCAAAGTTTGGGCTTCGTGGCTTTTCTGGAAGACACTTTGGCCGGCCGTTATGGGCTAGAGAGATATTATGAGGATACCTTGAAACGAGACCCTAAAAAAGCTTATAACAATTTTTTTGCTGAGTTTTTTTCAAATGTCAAACAGACTTTGAGCGATACTCCGCAAGAAGAAGGCAGTATCATCACTTCCATTGAGCCCTCCACCCAGCTCTTTTTGGAAAATGAATTAAAAAGTGTGAGAGATACGTGGGGCAGCGATGGGGCTGGAGGTATTATTATTGACCCTGTAAGCGGAGAAATTGTCGCTTTAGCGTGGAACCCTTCTTTTGATCCAAATAATTTCCAAGAAAGCAGCGCCAGTTTTTTTGGTAATCCTATTGTTGAGGGAGTTTACGAGATGGGTTCTATTATCAAACCGCTGACCATGGCAGCTGGCATTGATGCCGGCACAGTCTCGGCCGAAAGCACTTATTACGACGCCGGCTTTTTATTTTTGAACAACAAACGCATTTCCAATTATGATAATAAAGGCCGAGGCACAGTAAATATGCAAGAAGTGTTAAACCAATCTTTGAATACCGGAGCTGCACACGTTGCTCTAAAAATGGGCAACCAAAAATTTTCCGAATACATGAAAAATTTCGGCATTGGCACCGAAACTGGCATTGATTTGCCAAACGAGGCGAGCGGCCTCATCAAAAACTTGGACAGCACAAGAGAAATAGAAATGGCCACGGCCGCTTATGGCCAGGGTATTGCCATGACTCCGATTGGGACCGTGAGGGCCCTGTCGGCTCTCTCTAACGGTGGCGTGCTAGTTACGCCACATTTGGTAAAAAAAATAGAATATGAAAGCGGCCTTATAAAAAGAATTTCATTTGCGCCTGGCAAACAAGTGATCAAAAAAGAAACATCGGATGAAATAACCAGAATGTTGGTTCATGTGGTTGATACATCTTTGCGCAATGGTACTGCCAAAATCCCTGGTTATTCGGTGGCTGCTAAAACCGGCACCGCCCAAATGACCGAGGAGGGCAAACCGGGCTACGCGGATGGCAAATACCTACACTCTTTCTTCGGTTATTTTCCTGCTTACCAGCCGAAATTTTTGGTCTTCCTCTTTCATCTTTACCCAAAAAATGTGCGATATGCTTCCGAGACTCTGACCGATCCGTTCCTCAATATCACCAAATTTTTAATCAACTATTATCAAATCCCGCCTGATAGGCCGGAGGATACCACAGACCTTACCCCCTAACCCCTCTCCTTGAGAAGGAGAGGGGAGAAAAAACCAGTGTAATAAAATAGCGCCGAGAGTTCTCATCCTCCCGGCGCCTCTGCTGGCCGACATTTCTGCTACCTCAGTGATCTCGAGGTGGCGTTGTCTCTTCTCGCACTGTCCCTGCACAAACAGAGACAGAGAAACGCGAGAAAACCGATTGCCACTACTCCGACTGTTATCAACATAGCTTTTCCTCCTACCTTAAGGATATCACATCTCAACCAATCTGTCAATCATGAACTGTGGATGAAGTTTTTTGGTCTAAGAGTATGCTGATTAAGAAGGTTCTTTGAAAGGGGTTAAATGTCTCGAAGAAAAAAACGCCGGGTAACACATCATCGCAAACCGGTCAGCCAAGGCGGCGCGGATATCGAAGAGAATTTTTTTCATCCATTTGGGTTTCAACACAGGGCCTGGCACACTCTCGTTGCTAATTGCTCTGCTGATGACATTCTACAACTGCTGGAGAAGTATTATCGGTTGTTTGGCAAGGACGGGAAGTCAGAATATCAACTGTTCCTTGACCAGGAGCTGATCCAGGCAACCAAAGGTCTCACCAAGAAACAGCGGGCCTGGAATTTGTTGTTTGCGGGCGCCACTCTGGAACAGATCATAAAAAAGGTCAACCGTACCTGGCTTGACCCTGATTACGCACTTGTCATTGCAGATGGCACGGTTCTGACAGAGACCGAAGACCGCCAAATGCAATTGGTCGGGTAAAAGGAGAGGCATGCAATATGGCCTCTCCGTTTTTTGTACGTGCACTGCGAAGACAATGATTGTTGGGGTGATTTGACAAAGCTATATAATTAATGGTAATTTGGGTTTGGAGGAAACATGCCCCAACCAAATCTTCTTTGCTTTGAAAAGCTAAGAGTTGGTCAAACATTTTGGCCAGCGTGCTCCTGCATGAAGGGTGCCTTTATATTTTCAAAAGTTTCGGAAAGTGAAGGCAAAGTCACTGCTGTTATCAAAGGAAAGGCCAGCCCGGAATACGTTGGGAGCGTCGAAGTATTTGCTCCCTCTGAAGAAGTTCTGATCCCTATGGATGATGTTGTGAGTTACGCTAGTCAGTAACCCAACTCTGTCTCTCATCGTCACGAGGCCCCGCGCTTGCAATTGCGGGGCTTTTTTATTACAAATCGTGGTCACAAGTTACTAAGTAAAATTTTCAGCTACGCTAAAAATTGTACTAAGTACTTGCCGACCCCAGCTCGCGGATTTTCTTTGTGGCGCAAAGAAAATCATCGCTGCGCTTTCATGCTCGCAAAAAGAAGTGCAGCAGTGCACTTCTTTTGTCTCGCATGACCTCACAGAGAATCGAACTCTGATTCTTGCCTTGAGAAGGCAATGTCCTAACCGTTAGACGATGAGGCCAAGTGGAAAATATAACACAAAAACGATTATTTTCCCAATAAAAAAAGGGCGGCCTTTCGGCGCCCTAACGAGAATCTGCCTTCGGCCAGAGGATATTTCTCAGCTCGTAAGCTAATTCCGGAGTTATATTTCCACCAGAAACCAGGTTGGTGAAAATATTTATCGCTAAATCACCGTCCATTGCCTTGCAAGCTGCCATGACTGCTTCGCGTCTCGCGGCGATACCTTTGTCGCTGTCCAGCGGAGTCATCTCTACGAGTTCCAAATAGATTTGGGAGACTTCCGTCCACGCTTCTCTGGCCGGCTCCTCCGTCAATTTCCCCCCATCGTCAAGGCTTTTGGCGTTTGAGATTGCCGACGCAAGCCGTTTTTCCGTTTCGATCAGTTTGTTCATAGGCCTCCTTTCAAAATCCAGCCCGTTTACATTATACACACTTGCTATTTTATTTCAAAAAATGCGTTGTATAATTTAACTGTAAATAAATGGTCGAATTGAAATTTATTTTTAATTAAAAATGAAAAAGGCCGTCCCTCAATGGACGTTGGGACGGCACGATTTCGCAAAATCGCATGCAAAAAGTAGCACACTGGCTTTTGGTGATCGGAGGTCTCAACTGGCTTCTGGTCGGCATTTTGAAGGAGGACTTGTTTGCTCTCTTGGGTATGGACATGGCAGGATGGTTGCCGCGTTTGGTTTACATCCTTGTCGGTCTCTCTGCTCTTGTCTCTCTAAAACCGAAGTCTTCGGCTCCCATGGCCCCTCAGATGTAATTTTGAATGTTGAAATAAAGTAATGAACAACGGCGCCTTCTTTGGCGCTGTTGTTTTGCTATAATTAAGCGGTATGGAATATAAATTCCCATTGCCCGCGACACCTTTTAAAAATCCCGAAGAAGAGATCTCCCATTTGCGCAGTTTGATTGCCGAAAAAGAGAAAGCTCTGGAAGATATTGGTGTCAAAAAAGAAGAATTGGCGGGGGCTCGCGAAACTTTGGCGCAATACAAAACTGTAGCAGTCAATCAAACTTTGCATCCTATATTTGCAATACCAGAAGCGGAATTGAATAAAATTGTTCTCAAAATTTCTCCGGAAGAACACGATAAGCAAATCAACGAGCTGGTAAAATTGGCCAAAGAAAAAGGCATCAAAAACGCGCTTTCGGTGGTGGAAAAACTGGCCAATTTCCATATTACAGATGATTTTCACCGTTTTATTTCCGAATATTTAAAAGAGGGCTTCACTATCCCGGGCATGAATGAAAGGGAAAAAATTTGGAAGGGCCTCAATATGGCCTTGTATGAAATTTTGATACCTGAAGAATCCGAAAAAGATAGCGTCAAAGTGAGCTTGGAAGAAGTTATATCCGGCATGGAACAATTTTATTCCAGCATGCTCTCTATATCCGACGGCAAGTCTTCAGATGATTGGATATCATTGGAAATCGCAAACGCCAACTTTTCTCAGGAAATTGTTTTTTATGCGGCGGTGCCACTCCTTCGGAAAAATCTTTTTGAAAAATCCATCCTCTCGGTTTTTCATAACGCCAAAATTACCGAAAAGCCCGATGATTATAATATTTTTAACGAAACCGGATACACCGCCGGCTCTTATGCCGCCTTTACCAAAAATCCAATTTATCCGCTCAAA
>Ga0208375_1001780_pt1 | contig 22496 bp, 27 predicted proteins | sample RifOxyD1_FD_184038 | JGI IMG/M metagenome (GOLD analysis project Ga0208375, IMG submission 184038) | Soil microbial communities from Rifle, Colorado - Rifle Oxygen_injection D1 (SPAdes) | ecosystem: Environmental > Terrestrial > Deep subsurface > Rock core/Sediment | place: Rifle, Colorado... | reverse complement strand
CGTGGATCTCTCGAAACGTATGTAATCGGCGCTTCTGCGTCCGCCAGAGCCATTATTGGCTGGTTTTCTCGTTCGCCCTGTCGCTATTGGCGAAACTCAAGTTAAAGAATGTTGGGCCGACCAAGGCCGGATACTGGCGCAGCGTGCCGGTATCGAGTGAGTTCTATTGGTTTCTGATGAACGACATCAAGATCGAAACCAAAAAACCGGAAGATTCGCTCCTGCCCCCTTTTTCGGATTGGAAAAATGGGATGCAAGCGATAATTCTTCGCGGGTTTTGTCAGGCGAACAGTATTTCGTCGATTAAGTTTCATACATTCCGGGCTTGCTTTGGAACACTGCTTATTTCAACGGGAATTCCGGCTACAGTCGTTATGAAGATTTGCGGATGGAAGGACATGAAAACAATGCAGCGATACATCCGGCTGGCCGGGATTGATGAGAGCGGCGCGACAGAGAAGTTGAGCTTCATCCCGACGGATCAGGCGGTGATGGAGAAAGTGGTGAATTTGTTTGATTACAAAAACGCTTAAGGATTAATATGTTAACCAATATTTCAAGGAACAAAATAAAACATGAGTTTGATATATACCAAGCAAGACTTCGCTTGCGAACAGTTGACCATTATGGTATTATGACATTTAACGTTACATATTTTTGCCTTTTATGTCGTAATATAGTACATGGCGTGGAAGTTGCTCAAAACCGGCCAAACTGGAAGCCGCGATCACATAGAGGAATAAATGGGACCACACCATAGTTTTGATGATTTTGAGCAATGCTGTCTTGAGACGCCAAAAAACGTCATCATACACGACCCCGCCAAGGTCGATGCACGAACGCATTTTGGCCTAAAGACTGACGACGACATCAAGCACTTTGTCGCCCAGAAGGGGTTGACTGACAGGGCGTTTATAAAAAGAGACCCCTTCGGTGCGGCACAAGACCTTAGAGGCGAAACCATGTGGGTTGATGTTTATGATTTTTGGTCTGGCGATAAGTTTGGATACTTTGCGCTTGTTCGTAATCCGAGAAACGGAGCGTGGCTAATTAAGTCATTCACACTGAACGATAAGCGAAACCCACGGGAACCGCGTTCATCCATAGGGAGCATAACATCAACGGCGTTTTTGCCGCATAAAAGGAGGGACAAAACATGAAAATAAATAATTGTCCATTTTGTAGTTCTGAAAATGTCGAGAACAGAACAATCGAAAAACCAGACAAGCTGCCAGATGGTACCCCGTTTAAATACAAGTACGAAGTTTTGGTGTGTCTGGACTGTGACACAATAACTGATGTTGACAAAAAAAACGATACGGCCTATCTGGCCGCCCACGAGTCCGCCAAGAAACAATATGTAGATAAAATATGCCAAGATTTATCAAATAAGGGCTGGTCCATGGCTTATATAGAAAGAGCATTTCGTTTGCCGCAGCGGACGATTACACGCTGGAAGTCACAGGGTTGTTCCGCCTCTGGAATGGCGCTAATGAGCCTTGTTGGAATCATGCCATGGCTAGCCAAGATCGCTGACCATAATTACGATCAAGCAATAGCAGCTGGGGAGGTTATTGCTCAGGCCGGAAATCTGATTGTGGGTGCTGCAACTTCAAACGATTGCACCACAACCGTAAAGATTTATTCGTCTGAAAAATCCTTGAATATTATTGCTGGTATTCACAAAAATCAAAAATCATGCGCGATCCTAAGCACAGAACCACAAACAGATAATATCATAAATACAGAGTATGAACTCTTAAGGGCATAAACATGAAAATCGATAATATATTATTTTGTGATGACATCAGAAAAGAAATTAGTAACAAGTTTACATTGGTGGGCTGTTATAATGATCGTATTTTGCTTAATGCAAAAGCTGAAATTAAGTGGCCAATTGGCGTAAAAATGGGGATTTATTTACGCATACTACGCGAGCAAGGAGATCCAGTTGTAAATAAATTCAAATTGGAGCTTTATGATTCACAGGAGGCCTTATTTACCGCTGAAGGAGAGTTGCTTAACGGTGAACATAACCGGCCCCTAATACTCGCACTAGTTGCTCCATTTGCCTTTAAGCGTCCGGGGCCATTGCGGCCCATTGTTACCATAACCGGGACTGATGGATCTGAACAAGTTCTTCGGACTGAGTTCGATTTTCGATTGGAGATAGCACAAATTGAAGGTGTTTCTGATGGCAAGTGAGGCTAAAATTAAATGCCGCGCAAAAGATGAAAATAAATGAAGAGCAGTTTAGGTAAAGATGGCCAAAATCGCGACACATCCAAAACGAGAGGGATCCTTGAACGCTATCGAGCCGATTAAGCTGAAGACACGGAAGGGACTTCGACAATTCAAGCCGAAGGAATATCTTTCTAATCGGAAGGCGGTTGCCGTTGCGTTGGTGGATTGTTTGACACAAGGAGATTCTGAGGGATTTAAGGAAATTCTTTCCGCACACCTCGAAGTTGTGAATAAGACTGCATTCGCGAAAAAAGCGGGTATTCCTGAGCGAACACTTTTTCGGATGCTTACTTCGAGCGGAAATCCAACGCTCGATAATATTTCGCGGGTATTTAGTGCGCTTGCAAAGGCAAGCTGATTTGAATTGTATGAGCTGTAGGACAAATAGGATTGCACGTTGCAACCGCTTGTCCTACAGTAGGACAAGACATGCTTTAAGTGATTGAAATCATTCATTCACAATCTTTCCAGCCAAATCCCAAAAATATCAATAAAAACAGCATGTTGCGGGACGCTTGATTCTGTACACTAATATGTGTACAATAGAATAGTAGATGAAGAAGCGGGATTTGGAAAAAACACTAAAAGCGATGGGTTGGTACTTCCTCAGAGAAGGCGGCAATCACGAGATTTGGACTAACGGCATCGACACAGAAGCCATCCCACGACACAGCGAGATTAACGAAAATACGGCGCGTGGAATTATAAAGCGCACAAAAAAACGTCCACCACCGGCAAAAGGAGATTACAAATGAAGGTTGAAGGAAAAATTACACCTCCACGTGGCGCAAAAAATAAATATTGGGGCGTAGAAATTCCAGTTCTTGATATTCATACGCAAGGCAAAAGCAAGGCAGATGCATATTTAATGGCAAAAGACGCCATTGAATCTCTTGTTAACAAAAAGAGCTTTGAAGTAATTTGTGCTCCCGGCAAGGGCAATAATTTTATCCTCACTTCAAATGACACAATGGCCTTTGTGGCATTTGTTCTTGGTCGCCTGAGAATAGCGCACAACCTGACGGCAAGACAGATGGCAAAACGATTGCGTTCGTCTTCGCCCAACTCTTATGCCCGCTATGAACAAGGCAGGGCAATGCCAAAACTGGACACACTGGAAGAGTTGCTGCGAGCCATCGATCCAACGCTTGGGCTTGTGCTAAGCACTGGGTGAACAATCTGCAATTTCTTTTGTCGAGATGATCTAAAAAATCACAGGCCGGAAAGCTTGCCCGCCAGGGTTTTAAGTTCCTTTCGAAGTTCAATGACAGGAACCTGGCAAGCGGGATGGTCATTTTCCCAACAGACAACATAATCGCACCGGATGTCACGATGTTTGGCGTTTCTCTCGTGCGTGCGGAACCCGCTGGATTTGAATTCAAATTCCACATACTTCCGGGAGAAGGTTTTTCCGTTTTTTTGAAGAACGCAAGCATCAGGGAATCCACTCCTGACGAATTCCATTTTGATAAAATTGTATGGAAGCTGCTGCATACAATGAGCAAATAAAACGACAACCCCCTGCTCGCTTGTGGGTGCGTAGTTCAAAATCCCCAAGTCCATTGTGGAAGGCGCGGTCTGGAACTGGGCCATATTGTGCGAAATTAGCTGGGCCAGTGCGGTACCGAGATGGGCCAAAATACGTGATTGAGTGCAACGGTACACACAGTCGCCTGAACCTGAGAATCAACATGGCCCTTGGTTATGGCGGATTTTGCGTTCGATGCTTTCGTCCCCACGCACCTCCAAAATGCTCTCCGGGCAGTCGCTGCTGCGAGTGAAGGGCGGCCCCGTCTCCAGAGCCTCACGATCAGTTCGGAGCTTGTTTACGGCCTATTCAGCGGGCGAGGAAAACAATCTGCGGGATCAGTCGCGTGGATTTCACGCCGTCCTCGCCGCGTCCAGGACCGCTGTTGATGCCAACCGAACTCTGGGAGTCAGCTCCCTCGTGCCTCCGTCAACAGCGAATCCCCAGGAGACGCTGTGCACCCTCTCGCCTCTCTCTCGATTCAGGAAAAATCTCTAGGGGAAACTTTTGGAAAAGATCAATCCCTTCGCTTGGCCCCGGACCCTTCGTTCTCGCGCTATCCGGCCCAGTTCCTTCCTTCGTCTTCCACCCTGCGCGCGTGTTTTGCGACGCAGCTTATCTCTACCGGCTCGCCGCCCGCCATCGTCATGAAAATATGCGGCTGGAAAGATCTTAAAACCATGCAGCGCTACATCCGCCTTGCCGGAATTGACGAAAGCGGCGCTACGGAGGGGCTCAAGTTTTTACCGACTACGGATGCGGCAATGATGGAGAAGGTGGTGAGCTTGTTTGGGGACCGGGGCGGTGGGCAATGACTTTGCATAACAGTTACTCCGGGCACAATTCATGCGTACAAATTCGCAAAGGAGAATCAAAATGAAAAACAAACTGAGCACTATTGAAATTGAAAAAATGATTTACAGGATTCGCGGCCACAAGGTCTTGTTTGATGCCGATCTGGCTCGTCTTTATGGGGTTACATTGAAGGCCTTGACGCTTGCGGTTAAGCGAAATCCGAAACGTTTTCCGAAGGGATTCCTATTTAAACTTACTGCCAAGGAACTGGCCGGACTTGGGTCCGGAAAGCGTACCGCCGGGAGCCGATCCGGACGGCTTGGACCGGTTATGGCATTTACATGTGCCGGTGCGGTCATGCTGTCGAACGTCCTAAACAGCAAATGCGCCGTCATGCTGAGTATTGCCATTATCCGTATTGGGACGTTTATTTTTGAAGATACGGATAATCGCAAGTTTGACAATATAAACAAATTGAGTGGAAGCTGACATCAATTGGGGCTAGAATCTTATTAGAGGTTATTAGAGGTGCGACCTCTCGCGGGGCATAAACGCTTTAATTACAGGTGGTTATATTATGAAAAAAACTCAAGATTACTGGGATGCCCAGATTAAAAAAGCCGTTTCCAGTCGTAGAGAGACCAATGAAGTCGATTTCAAACTCACACTTTCTGACAATACCGACCGACTCAAAGAGCACATTAATGCGTTTGGTAATGGTGAAAACGGTGGCGTATTTGTCTTTGGTCTTGCTGAATCCCTTCAGCCTGCGCCGGACCTGTTTGCGCAACAAGAGGTAATCGCTAAAACGGTCTCCAACCTTGCGTCCGACACACAGGTCCCTCCACTTACCGTAGAAAGTTTTACGGTCCTCTTAGACAAAAAAGATCACCTCTTTCTTTATATCCATCCAGGTCACGAGACCCCTGTCTTTATTAAAGATCGAAGCCCACTAGGCGGAACCGGTTGTTATATAAGATCCGGCGCCAGCACAATTCCAATGCCAATCAGTGAAATCCGTGAACGCATATCACGATCAAAGAATTTCTATTATGATGAAACCCCAATTGATGAATTCGGATTCAATGATCTGGATCTCGAAAAAATCGAACAGATTCTGAAAGATTTTCACCCAATTGATGGCGCCTCATCCAGGAATATCGGCGTATTGCTTGAAAACAATGTTATGACTGGCGGCCATGAACGTCCTGCAATCACTCTTGCCGGATGGCTGATTTTTGCGAAGAATCCGCAAAACCATCGGCAGTTCCGCAACGCACAAATTGAATTCCAACAATTCAGGGGCACCACAAGAGAGGCACCAATCAAAAAAACAATAATTACAGGAACCCTGCCGGCGCAAGTTGATCAAGCAATTGATTTATTGTTGCAGCACATGTGGGTCGTCCCGACAATCCAGGGCAGTCGCCGGGTTGAAATCCCATCCTACGACAAAACCATGCTTCGAGAAGTCATCGCAAACAGTATTGTTCATCGCGATTACAGCAAAATGTACCAACCTGTCAAAATTTCCATTTTTACTGACCGCATGGAAATTGAAAATCCAGGAGGATTGCTTCCCGGTCTTACACCATTCAATTTGATACACAAGAGAGAATGGAGAAATCCTTCGATTGCCCAACTGCTGGAAAAATTCCGTATTGGTGAAATGGATGGCCAGGGAATCGACCGCCTTTATTCGGCTACGCGAAGAATTAAACTTCCCGCACCACAATTCATCGACAATCATTCAAGCTTCAAGGTGGTTCTTTCCGGCCCTAAAGCCTTTGACGAGTTTACTGCAGAAGAGAAACGTCTTACCGTTCTGGTGATGCTCATTCTTGAAGATACACTGGACAATGAAGGCGTACGCAACGCATTTGACATCAATACACTAAAAGCACAACGCTGATCAAAACTCTTATGGAAAGTGGTGTTATAAAATCAACAACAAAAAGCCGTAAATTTGCTCGATACCAGCTTACAGATGAATACCGGCAGAGAATTTTTGGATGAATCATTATAATACTAAGGAGGAAACCAACGTTAGCATGTGCAGACTGTCCCGACCTGTCGCGAGCAGTCTGTCATAGACAAGGGGCGTGGTCATCGCCTGTTCGAGCAATTCGATCTCGTAGGGCAGTTCATTTAATGACATGCAAATTACTCTCTTTCGCGGAAACCAAGTTCATGGCGATACACCTATGACTTAAAGTTATCAACAGGCGGGATCTCCTCGGATCTGCCCGCGAATTTTCCTTTATATACAGCCGATTCAAGCCATGCGACCTCGCTGGCAAGCTCATCCTGAAAAACTGTCTTTTGCCACACTCGCTTGGCGTTGTCCCAGCCATAACCGTATTCCTTGAGCACATCCTTGTACTCAAACGCCGCGCGGTCGGCAGTCACGCGCACCACGGGCCTGCGGGCATTTACCAGCAGCTCGCTCAGATAAGTTTTCCGGGTGGTCCAGTCGTTCATGGTTATCAGATTAAGGAGCGCATCGGCGTCATTCATCGCCCGGTGTGAGTCCGTAAAAAAGCCATGATAGATGCTGAGAACATCGAGCTTGTGCGCGCCAAAACCTTTCCATCCCCAGTTGATTTGCTTGAGTGAACAGGCCCAGATTTTTTGTGCAGAAAGTTTGCAGAAGCGATCAACAAACGGGCGATCAAACGAAGCGTTATGCGCGATGATAAGGTTGGCGTCGCCAATAAGCTGCTCAACCTTTGTCCAGTCTATCGACTTGCCGCGAACGTCGGCATCGGTAAGCCCCGTGAGGTTTTTGATATCATCGGACAGTGGTTTGCCAGGGTCTTGAAGCGCGGTGTAAGAATCACCCACCTCGACAAGATCACCATTGCCTCGATCGAAACGAAAACGGCGCAAACCGATCTCGATTACGGCATCAGACTTCCGGTTAAGTCCGGTCGTCTCGACATCCACCGCAACCGCCGTACGCACCCGGCCAGAATTGGCCTCAAGCCACTCGCGTGTCACGTATGAAGGAATATTGAAAGCTCCAAAAAACTTCCGGAGCGTCACTGTTTCGCCGTCTTTGGACTTACCAATCCACTTGAAATCAGGGTGCATGTGACAACTTTCTATGAAAACCGGGACGATCTGACAATCGAAATCGGAGCGTGCAGTGCCGATATGCGCGGATCATTTTCAATTTTATCTATTGTGCCATAGAGCAATGCAATAACCTGAGAGCAAATTCCTCGATCAGTTTCCGCTTCACAAGTTTTTCCACCCACTCCGGCGGAATACCGTCCAGCCCATAATATGCTCCGGCAAGCTGGCTACAAATAGCACCGGTGGTGTCGGTATCCTCTCCAAGGTTTACTGCCAGCAGCACAGCCTCACGAAAATCTTTGCCATGTTGAAATGCCCAGAGCGCCGCCTCAAGCGATTGAACAACGTATCCAGACCCGCGAATGGTGGGAGGTGGTGAGCTTGTTTGGGCACAGAACTGGCATTGATGATGACAATCGGATGGGTGATGGCTCCGGGATTACTGATAGAGCGAAAACCGCCTTAATTGTGCGGTCTGACAACGCGCCTGGGCGTCCGGGTCCCGGACTTCCGGGACAGCAAGCTGACACAGATAAACAATTATCTGTTGTCTTAAGACAAAAGGAGTGATATTATGTCACCTAGTGATTATAAACGACAACGACTCAACAGAAATGAAGCCAGAAAGCTTGTTACACGGCTTGTTAATGAAGAGAAAATAGTATTTCTTGTACATGCTTTTGAGCGGATGGAGGAGCGGAACATAAGCCTGCAAGACGCCATGAATGTGCTTGAATCCCCGGATTCATTTATTCTGGGCGAAGGAGAACTTGAGCGCGGAAGTTATAGATACCGGCTTTGTACAAACCGGATGTTGCTTGCCATTGGTTTTAAATCTGACGGCAGCGGGCTCGTTGTTTTGACCGTAATCAGGAGGCAGCAATGAAAAGAAAAATGGAGTGTTTTGAATGTGAATATCCTGAACCATTCAGCGGTCGCCACAGTGTTCATAAATACAAGGAGACCGGACTGGATAACATTACGCTCGTTGGCGTAGAGGAATTCAAATGCCCGAAATGCGGTGCGGTGTACTTTGATATTCCGAAAATCAAGCAACTCAATGCCCTGATTGCTGACATGATAATGAAGAAGGGGCAGGTTCTTTCGGGCGCGGAGCTGCGATATCTGCGAAAACAGATGGGCTATTCTACAAACCTGTTCGGCAGACTTATAGCATATGATCCCAAGTCACTAAGCCGCATTGAAAACGGCCACCAGAAGGTGACTTCCACTTTTGACCGGCTTGTCCGCATGGCATATGCAACAGGACGCCGCGACTTGAATTATAATCTCCACGATTTTCTTCTCAAGAACGGCATCAAATACCGGCGCCTTGAGTTGAAAATAGCTGACGGTTGCGACTGGGAAGTAAAAATGGCCGCATAAGAACAGGAACAAGTCATGAATAAAAAAACACGGCGCAAGCCCAGCCATAAACGAGCCGCCTTCGAAAGGAAAATGCGTGAATATCGTCAGTTGGAGCTGGTGGGACTAGGGAGGTGGATTCATAGGCATTGCATGACTCACATGCTTGGCCTATAGGACAAAACCGGGCGCAAGTGCCGGAAATTCTTCGATCCTAATCAAACCAGCCATTCCCAAAAAATCCAAGTTGTAAGAATTTGAAAAACCGTGGCAGAATATAACAAACGAGGAACATATGGGAAAAAAAATAGCTATCAACGGGTTTGGTCGCATTGGACGCTTGGTCTTCAATTCCCTCACGGAGCGCGGATTTCTGGGCAAGGAGTTTGACGTTGTCGCGGTGGTTGATGTCAGCACTGATGCCAAATATTTCGCATATCAGCTCAAATACGATTCAGTGCAGGGTAAATTCAAGGGTGAGGTGTCCAGCGAAAAAAGCTCTCCGAACGTCGAGGAAGATGACGTTCTTGTGATCAATGACCATAAAATCCGCTGTGTCGCCGCCGCCAAAGACCTGAGCACTCTTCCATGGAAGAGCCTCGGGGTTGAATATGTAATCGAGGCCACCGGCCTCTTTAACGATTCAGAAAAAGCCAAGGGCCACATCGCCGCAGGGGCCCGCAAGGTGCTGATTACCGCGCCGGGCAAAGGTGACGTCAAAACAATCGTGATGGGCGTCAACGATCATGAATATGATGCATCAAAGCACCACATTGTTTCGAATGCCTCTTGCACAACAAACTGCCTCGCGCCGCTGGTTCATGTACTGCTGAAAGAAGGCATCGGCATTGAAACCGGATTGATGACAACAATCCATTCCTACACGGCCACGCAAAAAACCGTTGACGGTCCATCAAAAAAAGACTGGCGCGGGGGCCGCGCAGCCGCGCAAAACATCATTCCGTCTTCAACCGGCGCGGCAAAGGCGGTCGGCGAAGTATTGCCCTCCACAAAGGGCAAGCTTACGGGTATGTCCTTCCGGGTTCCGACGGTGGACGTCTCGGTTGTCGACCTTACCTTCCGCACCGTGCGGGACACATCAATTGATGAAATCGACAAGCTCCTTAAAAACGCATCGAACACCTATCTGAAGGGGTATCTCGGCTACACCTGTGAGGAGCTGGTTTCGACAGACTTCATACACGACAACCGCTCGTCAATATATGATTCAAAAGCAACCATGGAGAACAATCTCAAGGGCGAGAAGCGCTTCTTCAAGGTCGTTTCCTGGTACGACAACGAGTGGGGGTATTCCAATCGCGTCGTTGACCTGTTGCACCACATGATTTCAAAGGCATAACAGCCCGTTTCGCACTCCGGCATGAGTCTTGTGCTCGGGTATGCTGGCATAAAAACTTATGATCTGCTCCAATAATCTCTTGGATTATTGTACAAACACCCCTTAGAATTAGTTGTTATCTGATAAAAAATACCCGGATCCCGGGGGAGGAAAATAAAATGAAAAAGGCAGCAATTATTTTTGCCGCACTCATGGCTATCGGCCTTGGCGGCTGTAAAAAACAAACAATCATCGACCACGTGAGCGTTGTCCCGTCTGATGACCTCATGAACATGAGCCTGTCGCTAGTGTTCGCCGACAACATACAAACAACAATGTCCGGCGACATCACGACTCCATACGGAAACTTTTTTATGATTCCTTATGCGACAACGCAGCCGTTTGAAATAGGCTTCAATCTCGACATGTCGATTTTTTATGACCAGGAGTATGTCGGCCTTACGCCGACAACGATGCTTCCGAACGGAACGCCAATCGGAATTCCGTATCCTGTCATTGAAATCAAAAAACCGACACCAATACACGAAAAATTTGACATCTATGGCTACGTCGATATCGGTCATTATTCGTGGATCGGGGTTGCCGCAATATTCAGTTTCATGAACGACAAATACTTCCCGGCGGGGCTTTCGGTCAGCCAGGTTTTCCTGCGCAACGACCTCGGGCAGCCGGCCATCCTGGCTTCCGTGTTCGGTCCAACGCTAAATCCAGACAACACGATAAAGGTTGCCGGAGGAATTTCGGTGTTTGCCAACGTGAAACAGCTGATCGAAGAATACGGAGCGGAACCGATGAACTTCAAGGCTGAGCACAGGGCAAAGGCCATCGGCCCGAATGCGGGCCGCCTGCGTAATCCTGGCGAATGGCGCCGCATCGAATCAAAGCTGGTTGAAGGCTTCAATCTGCACTGATCCGACTTCAGTCAAATTATTGACATTCACGGGGCTTTGCGCACGAAAAGCGCAAGGCCCCGTTTGACATCCACCCCCAATGAGCGTGACAATTAATTGTAGAGTTGGTTTGCCTATGGAGGGGCATCAGCATGAACGCCTATATGGAAGGGCGGACTACGCCACCAGTCCAAGATAATAACAACGAACCTGCTTTTGATTCACTCGATGGCTTTCTCTCTGCGACAAGGCAGATAGAATCCGCCTTGCGAAGCGAGCGCGCGCGCAACAAACGCCTGTCCGAAGAGGTTGCAAATCTTCATCAGACCTACGACAGGCTGCTCAAGGAACTCGACGGCCGCAACAATGAGCTCAAGTCAAATGAATCAAAAATGAAAGCCGCCATCGACGAATACCGCTCTCACACGTCAAAAGTTGAGGCACGTCTCAGATCGGCATCACAGGCCTACCACAAGGTTAAATCCGAACTTGACCAGTATCGTGCCGCCTGGTCGGACGTACTGCAGCGCGAACGTGAAGCAAAAATGATCCTCAAAGAAAGCGAAGAAACCGGAAAAAAGCTGGCCGTTGCGGAGCAACACTGCCGCAAGGCCGAGGAAACGCTTTCAAATGAACGCACGCGCCGCGAACAGATCGAACGGCACGCCAAAAGCTATCAGATGGAACTTCAAAGCTCTCTTGTACGGCTTCACAGCGCAGAGGCAAAATTCAACGAACTTTCCAAGGAATTCCAGCTGATTTCACAGTCCAAACGCTCGATCGACGAAGAAATACGTAAAATCGAACACTCCATGCGTGAACGTTTCCAGTGGGAGCTGGCCAAGGAACGTGAAAAATTCCAATCCGAGGCGCAAAAGCTCATTGCCACCGAGCGCGAGCAGATCCGAATGATGGGCCGCGAAAGCCCGATCTTTCGTGACGAGCTTATGAAATGCCTTGCCGCCGAAAAAGAGGCGCTCTGGAAACGCATCCGTGAAGAATATCCCGCTGATGCCGAACGCGTATTAACCGAAGAACGGGAGCGATTCGCTCGTCTTCGGGAAACGCTTGAGGGACAGATCCACACCCTGCGCGAATCTCTGAACCGCAAAACACAGGAAATGTCGGTCCTTCGCGATTCGGCAGAAACCCGTGAACGCGAACTGGAAGCCAGGATGGCGGAAACCCGCACCGAAGCCGGCACGCTTGAAAACAGGCTGAATATATTCAAGGACCAGATCGAAAACATGCGGGAAGCGTCTGAAGATCTTCGCCGCGAGCTGGAGCGCGCGGAAATCGAACGGTCGCGGTCGGAAAACATCGACCTGGAGCTCAAGAGCGCCCACAACGAAATTTCAAAACTTCGAAAAGAGCTTGAGGAAAAAGACGAACGGATACGCAAGCTGCGAGAGCGCGCGGAAGACGCGGCGGGAGTGCCGACGACATCAATGGCTGTCGAAAAAAGCCTGGCAATGAAAGAGCAGCGCCTGGCCATGAAGGCCCGCATGTCGGCGGAACGGATGGTGGATGAAATCATTGCCGCAGAAAGAAAGCGGGCATCGGAAATGGTCGCCGCAATAGGCGCCGCACCAAAACGGCGGCTGTTTTCCCTGTCGCGCGCGAGCGGAAGCCGCAAAACGCGCGAAGAGCTTGAACTTCTGGCAAGATCCTTCGAAAGCGCATTCAATACGGAAACGGAGCGCTCCTCCAGCCTTGAATCCGCGCTTCTTGCCGAACGCGCCCGTTTTGACGAAATAATCGCATCACTTGAAGCCGAGGTTGACGAACTTGCGATATCACACCCGCTCAAGGACTCGCTTGCGGCCTGCGAAATGGACATTTCAATGACCGAGCAGGATCTGCGCCAGTATTCACGAGGCAGCGACGAACACTCGCGACTTGCACGCAAAATCGTCTCACTCAGGGAACGGAAGGAAAAACTGCGTATCCTGATTTATGAAGCCGAAAAACGGGGACAGGAGATCCGGGCTTGCATTGAAAAATCATCAGAATCCGGGCTGCTTGCCGCAGAACCGGCCGAGCAAACCGCTCATGCGGACTATTTGGATGAAAACAAGAATTTGATGTCCACCTTGACGCCTTTGGCGCCGATGGGGCCGGACGGAAACTCATAAAGCGCGGCACTTTGTAAAAAATGGAAATAGGTTACTGATATCCCCCAGCCGCCGCCACCGCGGCCCTTGTCCTTTAATTTGTCAAAACCCGTGGCAATGTAATAACCATATTTCAACGCCGTCTGGTTGTTTGAAAGCAGGCTGTCGCCTCCCATTATATACATTGCAAAAATTCCGAGCGCGGGACCGAATTCAAGATAGGGGATGACAATTTTTTTGGACAGACTGATCTGAAATCCATTGGAATATACGCCTGAAATCCCATTGTACATTCCGTCCCCACCAGCGAACTTGGTCCCCATGACAAGAAAACCAAGATCAAAATGATGATGCCAGGACAGCACTTTGGACCACAGGGCGTTTGCCGCATATCCGAGATGCGCCCCGGCAAGCGGCGTCAGATATTCTTTGAGTGTCCCGGAATAAAACGTACCTCCGAAATTAAATGACGTTTCAAGCGTGGCCGCTCTTGCGGGCGAACCGCAGGAAACCGCCATCGCAGCCGCAACAGCAATAAAAAGCTTCCGGCTTCTGCTAAAAAAGATCTTTTTCACGCTTTTCCTCAATATGCGTATCGTCATTTTACCGACCCTGCGTTAGTAAATTGCGCGCCGCGCTGTGCTGGCGTTTTCTTGAATAGTATCTTATGAATATATAAAGTGTTCGCCTTTTATAACCATCCGGGGAGGATAAATGGACCACAAGCCCTTTGTTTCGCATAGCTCCAATATTCATGAAATGACCATCGGCGCCGTTGTCATGGGCGCAGTACTTGGCGTGGTCTTTGGCGCTTCCTCATTATATCTGGCGCTGAAAGTCGGCATGACCGTCAGCGCATCAATCCCCGTGGCCGTCCTCTCGGTTACGCTTTTCAAGGCTCTTTCAAATGTCTTCAAGTTCCGCCGCGCGACAATCCTCGAAAACAACATTGTCCAGACCACCGGCAGCGCCGGCGAGTCCATCGCCTTTGGCGTCGCGGTCACAATGCCCGCACTCCTCATTCTCGGATACGATATGGAAGTATCCCGGATCATGACTGTTGCCGTACTTGGCGGTCTGCTGGGTGTGCTCCTCATTATCCCGATGCGCTACGCTTTAATAGTCAAAGGCCATGGCGAGCTGACCTTTCCGGAAGGCACTGCCTGCGCCGAAGTGCTCATTGTCGGCGAAAAGGGGGGCACGAGCGCAAAAACGGTTTTCACCGGATTTTTTCTCGGACTTTTTTATAAATTTTTCAACGTTGGAACAAAACTCTGGAATGACGTACCCGAGCGGCTGATCGGCTGGTTCAAGGGCGCCGCGGTCTCCTGCGAAGTTTCGCCGGAGCTGCTTGGCGTTGGTTACATCATCGGCCCGCGCATTGCGTGCATAATGGTCGCAGGCGGCGTGCTCTCCGCCTGGGTGCTCATCCCGGCGATAAAACTCTTTGGTGACGGGCTTGCCGCCCCGCTTTTTCCGGCGATCAAACCGATCTCACAGATGTCGGGTCACGAAATATGGCGCAGTTACGTTCTATACATTGGCGCCGGCGCAGTCACCGCCGGCGGATTGATCAGCCTTGCGCAAACACTGCCGACCATAGTCAAATCCGCGGTCGCGGGGCTCGGCAGCCTCAAGCGCGCGGGCATAGCGGTCGGCGGAAAAACCCGCCTCGACAAAGACATCGGAATGAAATTCGTACTTGGTTTTGTACTGCTCCTTGTTATTGCGATCTGGATGGTGCCATCACTAAAGCTCAATCTGCTTGGCGCAGTATTGATTGTTCTTTTCGGATTTTTATTTGTCACCGTCAGCGGCCGCCTTGTAGGAACCATCGGATCGTCTTCAAATCCGATCTCCGGCATGACGGTGGCCACGCTGCTTCTCACAAGCCTTATCTTCGTGCTTATGGGCTGGGTTGGCTCGGACTATCGCGTAACGGCTCTAAGCATTGCCGCCGTGGTCTGTGTAGCCGCATCCACCGGTGGCGCCACGGCGCAGTCTCTTAAAACCGGGTTTTTGGTCGGCGGCACACCGCGATTGCAGGAAATATCCATGCTCATCGGCGCAGGCACTTCGGCTCTTGTGATCGGATACACCCTCAACCTGCTTAATGATGCGTCTACCGTCTACACAACCAAAAACCTTCCGGCGGTCAGGATTGCCGATGTATCAGGCCTCACACACACAGAGGTTGTCCGGGGGCCCGAGGGTGAACACGACAAGAAACCCTATCGTGTATTACAGCTTGCCGAAGCGCAAAGCGTGGGCCCATATGCCGGCATCCCGATTGGCAAATACCTTGTCGATGATAACGGCTTGATCAAATATCTCGTCGATCCTGGAATCAACGGAAATCTCAACAAACGCGACAACGGCTCGTCAGTACAAAAATATGAGGCTCCGAAAGCCCGCCTCATGTCTCTGATCATTGATGGCATCCTTACACAAAAACTGCCGTGGGGACTTGTACTGCTGGGAGTGGCAATCTCCATAATGATGCAGCTCTGCGGTGTTTCCGCCCTTCCGTTTGCGGTTGGCGTGTATCTGCCGCTATCAAGTTCCGCCCCCATTTTTGTGGGCGGCGTCGTGCGCTGGCTGGTTGAACGGGTTAACAAGGTCAAGCCGGAAGAATCCGAAAGCAGTCCCGGCGTTCTTCTTTCGTCGGGACTTATCGCCGGCGGCGCGATTGCGGGCATTTTGCTTGCGCTCTTCACCCTGAAAGAGGGGTGGGGCGAGGCGCTTGATCTGGGCAGGTACATCCCGCTGATCGCGGGCAGTAACATTACATCGGTTGTGATGTTCGGCGCACTCTGCATCTTTCTCTATAAAACGGGGGTCTTGAAACAAAAGAAGCGCTGATGCAAAAAGAAAAGAATCCGGTCGTCTGGTTTTCCGCCGCCTGCGTGGTCATAGCGGTTATTGGTGCGCTTTTGTTCCAGCGCGGCGGATACATGCATCTTGAGTCATTGCAGTTTTTACAGAATTACACCGACGACCGCGGATTTTTGCAAAAGATCTTCGACCCGCAGAAAAATGACTGGGGTTTTTATCAGGCGCGCGAGTTCAGCTATATCGTAGACTGGCTTGATTCACAGCTTGTGTGGCTCACGATCTCGCTGGGGGCGCCGCTGTTTTATCAGTTCACGCATTTTCTTGGCATTGCCGCCATTGCAATCGCCTCGATTATACTGACCCGCCGGTTTTTTCCGGCTCTTTCTCTTTCTTCGGCCACGCTTTTTGCCCTGCTTTTTATGACTTCCCCAACGGCTTTTTTGTCCGGAAATTATTTCCGGTCTTCAAAAATCATTGTAAGCGTCTGTTTGATGGCCGTTGTCTGGCTGCTGCATGCGCGCCTTGCGAAGGGGCAGGGTTACAGAAGATTTCTGTTTTTTGGAATAGCCCTTGTGATGAGCCTCTCGGACCGCCTGGGGTTTTTCATGTGTTTTCTTGTGGTGGCCGCGCTACTGGCCCATTCCGTTCTTTTTCGCCGGCGTTTTGAGCGCGGCATCGCGATTGAATTTCTTGGCGCCGCCGCCGTTGCAACCATTTACAACCTTCTTCTTGCGCCCTGGCTGATCTGGATCATCAACGGCCAGCGCGTCGATTTTTCGTATCAAACCATGGATTGGACATTGATGTTCAAGAAATACCACTACTACTATTACTCGCTGCATCTGGTGGTTGACCATGTCCGGTTCTATTTTGGCAACATGTACAAACAGTTTGCCGTGCTTTTCTGCTTTCTGCTGCTTTTTGCTTTCGCGCTGCCGGGCAGCGTCTCCGCGGGTGCCGGATCTGACACGCAAAACCCGTGGCTCCGTGGTCTGGCGCGCGTTGGCTTTGTTTTTGTGATCTTTGTAATGGTCGCATCGCTATATGCCGGAATGCAGGTGCGGCACAAAGCACTTGTCTGGCCCTGCGTGCGCCGCATCTATTACTGGCTGCCAACCAGCGTGCTCATCCTTTATTTTGTCACGTCTTTAGCCGCGCATCTTGCGTCAATCTGGCCGCAGGTGATGCGTTTTCTGCCGGTTGCGCTCTTTATCTCGTTTCTTGCAAATCTATATATGCTTCCGCATCATGATGTTATTTTGCGCGTGGGTTTTTGCAAAAACTACATGGCCGCAGCACCACGCCTTCGCGCCTGCCTCGTAAACAAGACGCTCGATATCTCAAAGCTCGATCTGTCGAACGAAGAACGCGGACTTTGTGAGTACGTGCGGAAGCGTACTCACTGACCCACAAAGACTACGCCCTCATGACTTGTCCACCCTCAGCAGCGCGGATATTGATAGCGCAATATCGGGCTCTTCCAAAAGGCTGAATCCCGTTTTTTTTGCAAGCATCAGCATTTCGTCAAAGTTTTTACGCCTAACATGACCGCGCGGCTCCGAAACAAGCAGCCTTGCGCCATTTTTCGATGCCAAATGAATCTCCCTGAAGAGAATCTCCATATCCGGCACCTCATGAACAACCGCAAAAGCAAGCGTAAAGTCAACCAGACCTTCGAGGTCCGATATACCAAGACTTTCCTGACGGCAGGTTCTTGTCTCGATCCTATCCAGCAAACCCGCTCTCCGCGCGCGTTTTTCTAGGTTAAAAAGCATCTGGGCCTGCAGGTCCACGCAAACCACCCGGCCCGCCGCGCCAACCAGTTGCGCCATTGAAAGCGTAAAATATCCCATACCGGGGCCCACTTCGAGCAAGGTATCACCGCTTTTTACGTGTGGACCCAGAATTTTGACCGGGTTTTGGAATAATTTACGCAGCGGGTTTAATAAAAAGTATCCAAGCCAGACGGGGCAGAGGAGTTGATGGGGCATAAACACTTCCTTTATGCTGGCGCAGTCAGCATCAAATACAGGTTAACACGGCCTGTAAATGTTTTCCTGTATGGCTTTTTGAACAGCAAATCAGATTTTCAGGCGTGCCCTCGAAAAGGATTTCTCCTCCCTTTCGTCCGCCCTCCGGCCCCAGATCAATAATCCAATCCGCATGTTTGATGATATCCATATTGTGTTCAATGGTAATGACCGTGTTGCCATTTTTGACAATTTTTCTGATGATATCCACCAGTCTTTCAACATCTGCCATATGAAGTCCGGTTGATGGCTCATCCAGAATATAGATATTGCTACTTTTGTGGAGTTCGGATGCAAGCTTGATCCTTTGAGCCTCACCGCCGGAAAGCGAACTGAGCCGCTGTCCGATCTTCAGATAGCCAAGTCCGACGTCAACAAGTACTGACAATTTTTTTTTGATATTGTCGTGATCACAAAAAAACATATTCGCCTGTTCGATTGTCATATCGAGAACATCAAGGATGTTCTTTCCCATAATCCGACAGCCCAGGACTTCATCAATATACCGCTTCCCCTCACATTCGTCGCAGAGAACCTCGACATCATCCAGAAAATGCATCTCCAGCCTGATTACTCCCTGCCCCCTGCATTTGGGGCAGGCACCTTTTGAATTGAAGCTGAAAAAAGATGAATCGAGTTTCGAATGTTCAGCGAATATTTTTCTTATTGAATCAAACACCCCTACATATGTTGCCGGATTCGACCTGTTTGACTGTCCAATCCGGCCCTGATCAACAACAACAGCGTTTGGAGTCATTTTCAAAAGTGCGCCGTGGACAAGAGAACTTTTGCCGGAACCCGCAACGCCCGTAATGCACGTAAACGCTTCCAGGGGCACTCTTGTTGAAATATTTTTCAGATTATTTATGTTGGCACCGTTTATCTGGATATATTTAGTCCATTCTTTTCTTTTTCCATATCTGTATGCAATCTGCTTTCTGAGATGCCTTGCGGTAATGGTGTCCGATTCCAACAGCGCTTCCGTGTTTCCGGAAAAACATATTTCACCGCCGTTTGCGCCCGCCCCTGGCCCGACCTCAATGACATGATCTGCGGACCTGATAATGGATGGATCATGTTCAACAACCAGTACGGTATTGCCCTTGTCCCTCAACTGTTTGATCATATCAATGACATTGTTGACGTCTTTCGCATGAAGACCGATAGACGGTTCATCCATTATATACACCATGTCAACCAGATTGCAGTTGAGCTGCCTGGCCATTTTCAACCGCTGCGCTTCTCCGCCCGACAACGTGCCAGTGGGGCGGTTCAGGCTGAGATATCCGACACCGATATCTATAAGATGATCGAGTGACTGCAGAATCCGGGGAGTGATTGTCTTTGCCAGATCATGGTTGACGGCCCTTATGAAATCCCTCAATTCAACAAGCTCCAATTCAACAAGAGCCGAGATCGGCCTGCCGTCCACCAGAACCGCCCTTGCGGCACTGTTCAGCCTGGTGCCATTACAGTCTTTGCATATGGAGGTTACAAAATATTCGTTATAGGCATTTTTTCTCGCTTCACACAAATCTTCCGGATTATTGATCAGATAAAGACGTTTAAGCTTTTTGACTATTCCTTCGTAATTTTTTGTATAAACGCCGCCGCCATGTTTTTTCTGAACAGGAATCCCGTCGGCATGTAAAAATCTGTCGAGTTCGTCTTTGGTGAAATCCCGGATCTTTTTCTCAACATCAAAAAGCCCGATACCAAGATATTCCCTCCAGTTCCAGCCATCCACCCTGTAATCGGGATGCCTTATTGCACCATCCTTGATTGATTTGTCCCGATCAATGAGCCTTTCCACATCCACATCCATGCTGGTTCCAATTCCACTGCATTTAAGACACATCCCCTGTGGATGATTGAAGCCGAACAAGAACGACGGGCCTATGAACGGCTGACCGCATCTGGAATACAATAATTTGAGATAGGTATATATTTCTGTCGCAGTTCCGACGGTGCTTCGCGGATTGTGCCCGAGTTTTTGCTGATCAATTACAATTGAGGTGGATATGTTCGATATTTCATCAATATCGGGTCTGGTCAGCTTTGGCAGCCTTGCCCTGGCAAACGAAGAAAAGGTCTCAACAAGCTGGCGCTGCGATTCGGTGTATATTGTATCAAACACAAGGGATGACTTCCCCGAACCAGACACGCCAGTGAAAACAACAATTTTCTTCTTGGGAATATCAATACTGATATTCTTCAGATTGTTTGTTCTGGCCCCTTTAATAATTATATGGTCCTGCTGGTGCATTAATTTGCCTCACCGGTCTTCCCTCAATGTAGCCACGGTAACCTACCGGTTCAAGTTGAAATCTCGGGCCATCTGAGTCCGCCCACTGGAATCCGCTGATTTCAGGATTGTAACTGGCGATCACTTCGCGCAGTTCCAAAATTTCTTCCTCAAAGTCCTCGTCCTTATACTGTTGTCCTTGGAAGATCATAAATTTGCACGGCGGAAGCTCAATGAGATCACAGCCCTCGGGGAGACTTCTGGAATATGACATCGGCACTTCCACGCCTTGCGCATAAATGGATGTGCCCGGTTTAACCAAATTAGATGGAAGCCACATGCCGACTGGTTCATACAGGGCGTCTTTGACACCGCCAAGCACCCCCCAGATGTCACAACTGACTTCTTCGCAGTACTCGAAGTAATGAGTGGCTTTAATTCCGCGCTTTAGGATCAACTTGCGGGCTGGCCTGTCGATTACCTGAATAAATACCGTATTTGTTTTTCTGGACATGATTTTATCTCCATTTGACGACAGCTTTTCAATTCGTCGGGGAATGAAAACTCCCAGACGGGGTTTGCGTTTTCTGAACTCCTTCGGCGTAATTCCGAAATATTTTGAAAATGCACGCGTGAATCCTTCGTGAGAGTCGAACACGAAATCAAAGGCCACATCAATTACCTTCGTATTCTCTCCCGATAATTTCAGCGCCGCCTTGGACAGGCGCAGGCAACGAATGTATTCAAATGGTGATGTTCCCGTAAGATCCTTGAACGCCCTAGCCGAGTACCATGGCGAATAACCCGCTACACGCGCCAACTGAATAAGCGTGATTGGTTCTGTGATGTGCCGTTCAATATAATCCTGCATTCGCTGTACGGCGCTGCGCTTCTCGTCCATTGTGTCCTTCCATAGTTGATACTATACCGCATAGACAGACCGGTCTTGACCCGTGTTGCGAAAAAGTCTGAAGAGTAAAAATTGAAGGCTGTTACTTGAATTCTTTCTTTTTTTTATGCTTTGGCAAATAATTGCTCTTGGAGACTATAGAACGTCCTAGAAATTTCGGCTGTAACCCGTTCTCCGAGCATCGCAAAAAGCAATTCAAGGTCATCCATGTGGTCCCTTAATCCATCTTTCGGGAATCATTATGTTTTTATATCCCATTTGAGTCAATCTGATTTTGTTTCCTCATTCCAACATGATTTTTGAGGGAACAAATTATTTCAATTTCTTTTTTTTCTTCTGTTCCGACAAGTAATTCTCTGATGAAACCACTTTTCTTTTTGTTCTTGATTCAAGATCTTTCCTGGCCTTTCCTGCCACATCACCACCTTGTTTCGCAGCATCTCTATTCTCATCAAACCCTTGTGCATCATCATCTCTGGCAATTTCAGTCGTAGCGGCTTCACCAAGCATGGTGAAAATAATCTCTAAAAAATTGCATATTCTTTATCTTCTTTAACTCCACGCTTATTCCATTCATCGGTCAACTCTTCACGGATGGCAATTCCACGCATCCGCTTTTCAATCCAATTTTCAGGATATCCTTTAGCCTTGTACAGTGCCTTTGTTCTTTTAGAAGCCAATTCAGGGTCTTCGATTTCCTGAACCCTTTCATAACCTACTTTTGCAAGCCAGCGTTTGAATGGTTCTGCCTTAGGAGATGGGATGGACTGGATAATCCTAAAAACCCCTTCTGTATTAGCACAATTCATCTTTTGTGGGCCACCATCCGCTTCAACCAAAAGGGTATGTACAATTTGTACCCACCCCTTTTTGAGTTCTGGGTCGCGGCTTCGCATTTTGTTGATATACTGTTTGGGATCTGAAGAATCTGTCAGTACAATGACCACATCTTCAACAACAAACCACCACTCATTATTATGAAGTGACCCAACTCCGCCGGCCCAAGGGCCGGGGCCTCTGGGGTCCAAGCTCCGGTTATTCCCTTCGCTTGCGCTTCGGGAATAGCTCCGCTTGGACGGGCCCGAGTTCCGCCCTCTCTTCA
>Ga0208375_1001777_pt1 | contig 22520 bp, 24 predicted proteins | sample RifOxyD1_FD_184038 | JGI IMG/M metagenome (GOLD analysis project Ga0208375, IMG submission 184038) | Soil microbial communities from Rifle, Colorado - Rifle Oxygen_injection D1 (SPAdes) | ecosystem: Environmental > Terrestrial > Deep subsurface > Rock core/Sediment | place: Rifle, Colorado... | reverse complement strand
ACAGACAATTTTTTATCAAGTTTCACAATTGCAACATTGATTTTGTCGTAAAAGTGAATGACTTTTCCAATTGGTTTTTCTTCTGCCATAATTCTCACCTCCAATCTATGCGTATGGACTCGAACTGATCATGCCTGTATATGCCCACCAGAAAACTTATTCAAAGAAATATGGACATTACAGTTAATGTACCTAAAATTAAACCCAGAAGATTTGGGACAAGAAAAAACCGATCTTTTTTCCCATACGCATATAAACTCCAAAACAATCCGTTAAAAGCAGTTGCAAGTGGTTGAATAAATATTTTACTTCTCCCTTGCATGTTAGAAATAAATATTTCAATCAATGAAAAAAACATTATTATGGACAAACTAGAAGCGATACTTCCAATAATCTTTTCGTTTTTCTTAAGAAAATCTTGAAAAGAATTCTTCATATTTTTATAAGCCTTAAAACGTATAGTTCTTAAATAGCTGAGCATGCCGTTCTATACCCATTTAGTCGTATTAACTAAAATATTTTTTTCCACGCCCTAAATTCTTTTACATCAGCTGGGGTTAATTTAAACCAGTCACCATTCATTTTCTTTGCAGCGAATCGGTTTAGCCAATATTTTTCAACACCCTCAGGATCAACTGTTTCTATCGTGTGAATATGCTTCGGTTCCTCAGGTAACTCAATTTTATTTTCTTTCCAACGTCGCAATATATTGGTGGTTTGGCCTATTCTGTACTGATTGAAGCGCCCATGTTTAATAAGGTATACCCATCCATGAACTTTCTCCTGTACACCTGTCACTTTTTGATTATCAATATCTTTGTATTGTTCAACTACACTTTCACATATTCCAATTACATCATTATAATTTCGTCTTTTTGCATATTCTAGGATATTTTCTGCCAAATCTTTTATATTACCCAGATTTTTATAAAAAATGGTTGATCCTGGGAAATCTGGTTTTTTATTATGTTTTAATTCTATCTCAGCCTTAGTTGGCCATTTATCTAATTCTCTTGTGAGTAAAATAAATTTTCTGCATAAATCATCATGTTTATATGGAGTTTTCAAGAATGTGTTAGGAGAAAAACCAGCTTCTTTTTGAAGATCTGAAATTTTAGCCCAATATTTATGCCAGTAAAAATTTTTAATCCCAGCATTTAGATTAAGCTCTTTTTCGCTTGGCGCTTTGCCACCCTTCTCTTTTCCAAGCCTTCGTGTTTCACTTAAAATTTCCTCTCTAGTGTACATATTTTATCTAATTATGTTTCTATGTGTCCAATCCTGCTGCGGGACTTGGAGTCGGACCAAGATAACATCCTCCAGAGGGATGTGTACTACCATTATACGATCCCGCAATTTATAGTCTTCTTTTTAAATATGCCCTTCCAAAACCACTTTTTAGTTGTTTCTCTCGATTAATTGCATTCGACTTATCCAAACAAGCTTCATAATATATCAGTGTAAACGGTATTCTATTCTTCGTTGATTCAACCAGCCCCTTATTATGATTTCTGACTCTGTTTACCAAATCATCTGTCCAGCCTATATACAATTCTCTATCGTGTTTACTTTTCAGTACATATGTATAATAAAATTTCATATGCGACCCGCCTGCTTCGCTATGCGAAGCATTGCGGGCAGGTCCCGCAAGTACCCGTATTATACTTCATCATCATTTGCACGTCTCGGCTTTGGTGTAACCTGCGGCTTTTGCCTCTTTCTCGCTACAAAACCACTGCTCTCCTACATCAAGTTCTACAATCGTAAATGCGTACTGAGCACAACCGAGGACGTAGTATCGTTTTTCATCTGTCGCATCGTCCATGTTCCCTTTGATAATGCACTTCGGATTTTCCGGATTTACTTTTGATTGGCATTTTCCAAATAATCCAAGTCCATCTTTTTTTGCTTTATCTGCGATCGACTTTAACATTTCTTTATCCTTCGTTGTATCGTGATGGTATCGCACCCATCCGCTTTCCAACATCTTTTGATTAATGAGTGTTTTCCCTTCATACACCATTGCCATTCCTCTTCCGAATTGATCTGGGATCTGTTCTTCTATCACTACCTTTTTTCCTACGACCAATTTTTCTAACTCATTTTTTGCTTCAATGCCCCCACAAAATTTAAGTTCAGGCGCATCCGCATACCGAAGCCGTACTTTTACCTTCCCTTCTAACACCAATGTATCTCCGTCAACTACTCCAATAACAAGAGTTCCTGTTTTCTCTGGCGCTTTACGCAGTAAAAGCACACCATTTAATACAAGGGAACACAAAAGAAGAAACAAAATAGACTTGGCAACCATAGTATCAGTATATACTTTTCCTTACGTCAATTTATGCTTTCGGCTCATAGATAGCTCCCCGTGTCGTTCCCCGTTTTCGAATAAATCCCGCTTTTATCAATTGAGAAAAATCGTTATGAAGCGTTCTCGTTGGAATACTTCTGAATCTTCGCACAAGAAAATCAAATGAAATACTTTTATGATCCCGAATAATTGCAACAAGTTCCGCTCGTCTTGGTAAAAGCGACAATGTATCGGAAACCTGCACCTTCTCACTCTCTTCAAGACTTGTTCGAATCTGAGAAATGAGTCCTGTTATAAAAAATTCGACGAAAGACGTAATATCTTGTATATCTTTTCCAAGTTCCCGATAATAATCTTCCCGAAACTTTTCAAGATATTCCTCGACTGGTACCATACCGCCAAATCCATACCCTCCTTTGGAAAGAAGGATTGCACTAAAAAATCTCCCGACTCTTCCGTTCCCATCATCAAACGGATGGATTTTTTCAAACCAAATATGGGCAACTGCAGCGACAATCGCAGGATGCTCTTTTACGTTCTCGATCCAAGCAACTAATTCATCCAGTAATAAAAATATTTTTTGCGGAGGAGGAGCAATATACACTGCAATACCAGCCTGATTCCAAATAGCCGATTCTTCAACGCGGTAGTATCCTGCTCTATGCGATATTCCATCGAGTGCCTGCGCATGGATTTCTTTTAATAATTCCTTTGAGACAGAACGTGACACAAAGGTATCTATCTGTTCATACAAGCTCGCAAGATTAAATACTTCTCGTTTACTAATATCTTCCGATAGTTCATCTTTCTTTGTGGTTACCTCTTCTAGGGTAAGCGGATTTCCTTCAATGCGGGCCGAAAACAACGCACTTTTGAGAATTGAGGAACTTCGCTTTAAAGAAATAACTTCTTTTGCAATGGGATGCAGTTCGAAAGCTGATTTAAGAACATCAAGATTATACAAAGTACGCGAAATACTATCTGTTTTTGTAAACACTGGAGGAAATCTCATGTTTTCACTGTACAACTCATTGCAAGATATTGCAAGATGTTGCACAATGTTGCAAGATATCGCAAGATACTTACCCCGGCAGCTTCCAAATGTCTTTTTTGTGTGCAACAAGAGCTTCTTTCTCTAATGTCTGAAGAAGACCTATATAAAACATCTCGTCTTTTCCATACGTTGAACAAAGACCTTTTGTCAATTCTTTCTCTTTGTAGGACTTCTCCCGGAGTAAATCTATAATTCTCCCCCGGAAATAACGGTTTGATTGTTTAAAGGGTCCCGCAGAGCGGGATTTCGCTTTGCTCAAAATTTTTTTCTCTAATTTCAGTGCGCCATAATCCATCATTGCCTGGTGCCACTCCCAAGACTTCCCAATTGGAACTAACTGGTCTGCCACCTCCTGAATCGTTTTTTCCGGTTGGAGAATGTCATGAAAGAAAAAATGAGTAATAATCTGACGGATATTGGTGTCGACCATGGCAATATCTTTCCTGAATGCGAACACTAATACTGCTCGAGCAGTATATTTACCCAAACCAGGTAATTTAGATAATAGTTGTTCGGAAATTGGAAATTTGTTGTAATATTTTTCGTGAATAGTTTTTGCAGTTTGAAGAAGATACAACGCGCGTCTGTTATACCCCATCCCTTTCCAAATTCGCAGAATATCGCCTGAAGAAGCATTCGCAAGATCCTTCACTGTCGGATATGCTTTTATGAAAACAGGATATTTTGTAAGAACACGAGATACAGTTGTTTGCTGAAGCATCACTTCTGAAACCAAAATCTTATATGGATCGTGCGTGTGGCGCCACGGTAAATCCCGCTTGTTTACTTTCCACCACTGAAAAATCTTTTTTTGAAACGTTTGCTTTTTCCATTGACTCATCATTACGGTGTCGCTGTTGGCCGAGGTTTTGTTGCTTTAAGTTCTACCCGTACCTGATTGGCTAACTTTTGCGCGTCATTGATATCTTTGCGAGCTACTTTCAGCATCTCACGGGCTGCTTGCAACTCCGTTTTGTTTCCCGGCCATCCATCTGGGGTAAGCGGAGTTACTTTGGCAATTGCGCCGTTTGCTTGAGTTGTCGCCGACTCCAGTTTTGCTTTCCGTTGCGTCATGAGAGACGTCATGGTATCAACGGCATATCCATTACTTTTTGCCTCATCGATTCTCAACTGCAATTTTGTTGTCAGTGTTGCTATCTCGCCTTCGATAAGATTAAGTATCTTATCCGCATTGGCAATAATCGTCATTTTTGGAATATACAAAACGTAAATCCGGTATGACTTGACAATGGATTGCACACTTGTTCGAATGGTAGCTATATCTGTTTGTCCTGCGATAGTAGCCCGAAGCGCAGTTAACGAATCAATTTCTGCCTGTACCTGACTTGCCATCGTAGATTTTTGAGATTCAGTGAGTCGTTTCACCGCTCTTATTTTTTCGATGAGTTTCGAAAGCGATGCAATACGCCTATCAATTTCTTTATATGCTTTTTCTTTGAGCCTTGTGGTTACATTTGCGGTAATTTCCGCCCGTTTCTCAGCTCGCTGGGTCACCTTGACTTCAACTGTGTTTTGCCCGTTATTTTGTTCAGCATAAACCGGAAAAGCTAATAAGGCCAAAGTAAGTGTGCACATAAATAAGTAAAGTTTATTCATAATCTATTTTCCCTTCTATAAGTTATACGAAATATCTTGGAAAAAAGTTTCACTCACTAAGATCGCCCATTTGATCATTAAGTCCTGCGTCAATTGCAGATGCATCAGTATTGATCGCATTCATGCTCGCATCGATATCGGAAAAGTCCTCCTCGAGCTTTGCGTCTGTAGAACTTGAAGCCGTCACTGGCTTTGTCGTCACTGTTGGACTTGGTTTATCCTCTATTATTGTTTCTGCGACTGTTGACGTTTCGCTTACTTGTTTTTGTATCCGATCATTTATCCCCTTTTTCTGGATAATAACCCCGACAACCGAAACCGCGACAAGTATTCCAACTGCAACAACCATCACGATGGCTCCGATACCTTTCATTGATTTTTGTTTTTTCATATTACCTCCTTTTATATGTTTGTATAGATTGTAATTTTTTCTTTAGATTCTTTCGTTTGGTGTTCGTTGAGAATATTACAATACTCATTCCCAGTATACCAATTCCTACTCCATATACCCAATAGGTTGGAAGGAGCGTCCAGATAAAATCCAATGCATCTATCCATACTATTTGAAATAGTTCCCAATCCTGAAAATACCAAGCCACCATGAACTCCTCATCAAATTCCTGATATCCAGTATAGATACGTATACCTGCATAAATAATTCCAATAACTAATAGAAAGAGTATTATCCAATATCTTTTAAACCAGCGAGATGTTCGTGTTTCTTCAAACTGAACCACTCGATTCATCACTTTTTTTGTAATATCATTATTTCTCATAATACTTTATATAATGCATTTTTTGCTCTTCGTAAATTGGTTCGAACGGTATTGATTGGTATACCCAATGTACGACTAATCTCTTCATAAGACAACTCGTCAAAAAAGTAAAGACGAATAATGTTCTGTTGTGCTTGTGGAATCTTCTTTAAAGCTACCTGAATTTTTTGTGCATCTTCCTGTCTTGTTAATTGTTCATATAAAGATTCATCTTCATAGGCTACCTCAAAATCTTCTAAATGTACTGTTTTCCTTTCTTTACGTAATCTATCAATAGCAGCATATTTTGCAATGGAAAATAGATACGTTGAAATTGTTTTTCCTGTGTCAACCTGATCAATATGCTGGTAGAAGGAAAATAATGCATCTTGAATAATTTCCTCAACAAGATGCGGTTGGTAGACAAGTTTAGAAACAAAAAACCATAACCGTTTTTGGTACTTCCGGACAAATTCTTCAAAACCCAACACATCTCCTTCTTGGATCCTCTTCACTAGCTGGACATCAGACATATTATCCATAAACGCATAAGTATTGTACAATATAAGCATGAAATCAGGTATTGTAGCTATAATTGGACGACCCAACAGCGGAAAATCAACTCTTCTTAATATGATCTTGCGTCAGAAAGTGTCTATCACCTCACCGAAACCCCAAACAACCCGGTTTTCTATCCAAGCCGTGTACGAAGATGCACGAGGTCAGATTGTTTTTGTGGACACACCCGGAATATTCGGAAAGGTCCAAGACAAGCTAGCAAAACGGATTAATCAAAAAGCAGAACAAGCACTCTCGCAAAACATTAATCTTGTGATCTATCTTATTGACCATACACGAGAACGCGATTTTGAAGAAAACAAAGTATTAGGAATTGTGAGAAAAACAAAGGGTCCCAAACTACTCGTCATTAACAAAATCGATATCAAGCAACCTACGCATATCATTCAATATAAATTCATGGAAGAAGAATTTGACGGCATCGAGGAGGTATCAGCACTCATGGGAAAAAATATTCCCACGCTTCTTGATACGATATTTTCGTTTCTTCCCGAAGGATCACAACTCGTTGAAACAAAAGATCTCGTCCAACCCGGACTCAACCTTGACAGTAAAACGTTTCTGTCTGAAATTATCCGCGAAAAAGCATTCTTGAATCTTAGAAAAGAAGTACCATATACCCTTACCACTATTATTGATGATGTCATTGAACGGGCAAATGGAGTTCTCTATATCAAAGCAAGAATTCTTACCAACCAAGATCGCTATAAAGCAATGATCATTGGAAAAGGCGGGTATATGATCAAAGAAATATCCATGGCCTCAAGAAAAGAACTGGAAACTGCAACGAACAAAAAAGTTTTCTTAGACCTCACCGTTGAAGTCGACCCGCACTGGCTAGAAGCCATGGCGTAGGATTACCCAAGTCGTGCGAGTGTTTCTTCTTTCCCAAGAATTTCTAATGATTCAAGAAGTGGCGGGCCAACACTCTTCCCTGTAATTGCAATCCTAAGTTCCATAAACACATCGCGAGCTTTGGTTCCAGCTTTCTCAGACGCATCACGGATTGCTTTTTCCATAGCATCATGTTCCCATTTGGAACTAGATATTAACGCATCTTTGGCAATCGTCAACAAATCTTTTTTCAGTTCCCGTTCAAATTTAACAGGACGAACGAAGAAAAAATCAGCAAGTGTTTCAAATTCTGATAGTGTTTTCATCCGTTCCTTCACCAGTGGTAATATCTTTTTCATAAGCTCATCACTGTCTTTTGGAACGGTTGCATCAAACGCGCGAATGTTCGCGATCAATTCATTCTCATCCATCTTCCTAATATATTCCCCATTCATCCACCGAAGCTTTTCCTGATCAAATATCGGAGCCGTTGTTTGAATATCAATAATTTCAAATTTTTCAATCATCTCATCAACTGTGAACAGTTCTTTCCCTGGATAACTCCACGCCATCGTTGCCATATAATTTTTCATGGCTTCTGGTAAAAATCCTTTTGCACGGTAATCAGATACCCACACAGGATTTTTCCGTTTTGAAAGCTTGCTTCTATCGGGATTACGAAGCACTGACACATGTGCAAACGCAGGCATATCCCAACCGAAAAACTGAAAAAGTAATATTTGCTTTGGTGTAGAGGAAATCCACTCTTCTCCCCGAATGACGTGGGTAATATCCATCAAATGATCATCCACAACAACTCCTAAATGATAAGTTGGAAATCCATCAGACTTCAGAAGCACTTGATCGTCAATTAACTTATTTTCAAACGAAATCTCTCCACGAATAAGATCAGTAAATGTTACCATTCCTTCATCAGGAACATTCAGGCGAATGACATATTTTTCTCCAGATGCAACTCTTTTTTTTGCCTCATCAGAAGCGATTGTTTTACATAAGCCATCATACATCGGCGGTTTATGATTTACTTCCTGACTTTTACGCATTTGTTCAAGTCGCTCAGACGAACAAAAGCAATAATATGCATGACCCTTCGTCACCAACTCCTCAGCACACTTTTTATATTCAGGTAGTCTATCTGATTGACGGTATGGCGTGTGGGGACCGCCGCAATCAGGTCCCTCGTCGTGAAGAATGCCTAACCACGCAAGAGACGATAGAATTCGCTCTTCTGACCCTTCCACCAGCCTCGTCTGGTCAGTATCTTCAATACGGATGATAAACTGACCATTATTCTTTTTGGCAAAGACATAATTAATCAGAGCAGTATATGCATTACCAATGTGTAAATCCTGTCCAGTGGGAGATGGCGCTATCCTCGTGCGGACAATCATAGTTAAACGTATTATAAAATATATTGTATACTTAATCTATGGCTACGCTTACAGAAACTGCCTATCAAACACGGAAATTTATCAATTATGCAATTCTCTCTATCATTGCATATATCATTCTCCGCATTTTGTGGTCGATCTTTGCAGGTGTCTTCATTGCTCTTTTTCCTCCAAAAGCGCCGCCTCCTAATCATGCATTTGGAAAACTCCCTGCTATAATATTTCCTAATCCTATTGCAACACCTGCAGCAGAACTGACGTTTCAACTTGAGACAATTGAAGGATCAGTTCCTAGAGCTTCAGAATCCGCAACCGTGTATTTTATGCCTAAAAACGCACCAAATCTCCTGGCTCTCACCAATGCAACGGAATTTGCAAGGCGACTTGAATTTATCAAAGATCCGATTCAGGAAACAAAAAATATTTACCGGTGGGAAGACGCTGATAGTCCACTTCGGATGCTTCGTTATGATATTGTTTCTAAAAATTTCATTTTACGCTATCAATTTGAAAAAGACATGGGATTATTTAGCGAGCGAACGGTACCCATTGAACAAGTCGCGAAATCTGAGGCGAAAAATATGCTCCAAACATATAACCTTTATCCAAAGGATTATGAAGAGGGAACTACAATCGTACAATATTTAAAACTCATCGGAGATAAACTAACAAAAACAACGAGTCTGAATCAATCTGACAGCATTCGCATTGATTATTTCCGCGCTCCCATCGGAAATACTCCAATCGTCAATGCATATCCAGATGAAGGACTTATTTCATTTGTATTTTCCGGATCTAAAAATATAAAAAAACATATTCTTCAATTTGCCTACACTCACTGGCCAATAGATTATCAAACAACTGCAACGTATGGACTTAAACCAAGTAGCACCGCCTGGAGTGAACTGCAATCAGGACGTGGGTATATCGCGCGCTATCCTAAAAAGGGAACTGTTGCTCTTGTCCGTGACGTCCATCTTGCATATTACGAATCCATTGAACCGCAAACCTACATGCAGCCAATATTTGTCTTTGAAGGAGATGACGGATTCTTGGCCTATGTCCCCGCCGTCGCTCCCCCGTGGATAGAAGAAAAGTAACAATTACGGTGCTTTGAAGTCCTGCCACTCGTAATTTCCAAATACCCAATCAATAAGACGAATTGTATCTCCAAAGCGATCACGGCTATGAAGAACGACAATAATAATTCTCCGGCTTCCCCGTTCAACTAAGGTCACTAAATTTTCGCCTGCCTCCTCAGTCCACCCTGTTTTAATACCCGCTACCCCCGGAATTTTTCCAAGTAATTGATTCACATTACTCAATTTATGAAAATAGGTATGCGTCACATCAGAAATGGTAATTTGAGGAATTGCAACCATTTTTGCAAGAATCTTGTTTTCAAGCGCCACATCCGCGAGCCTGGCTAAATCCTCCGCAGTCATATAATGAGAAGGATCATCATACCCAACAGGATTGGTAAAATGACTCATTTGCAAATGCAGATCCTGTGCCTTTTTATTCATAGCCACAATAAAAGCATTGAGTCCCCCGGGATATGCATTTGCAAGAGCGTAGCCCGCATCATTTCCCGACTGGATAAGCATGCCATAAAGCAAATTTTCAACAGTGATCTTTTCTCCTTTCACAAGACCTATGGTTTGTCCATTATTTTTTAGTTCTCCTACGGTGACAACATCATCCAGGCTCATAGAATCCAAAACAACAAGCGCTGATACTATTTTTGTTGTTGACGCAGGAGGAAGCTGCATAGTACTGGCTCTACGAAATAAATACACCCCTGATACCGCATCTTGGACAATAACAGATGTCGCTGATAGCTCATTAATTGGATAAAAACCGGTTCTATTGACCGGATACGGAGCAGGAGTTGGTCTTATACTTAATTGATTCCACAATTTAAGTCCTCCCCCAAATCGAGCCGTTGAGTAATAATTTTGTCCAGGGTACCAAAGAAAAAAAAGAATAAAAACAACAAGCAGGAGTATCTTGTCCCACTTCTTGAGCCACCACGACTCTTTTATTTTGGAAATTACGGCAGATACTCTCATGATAATTATTTCGTGAATTCCCCAACGATTGGTTTTGCAACTTTCTCAAAATCTGTTTCTTTCATCTGTATTGATTTCGTATGCTCCCCAGCATTAAATACAATCTCTTCGTTCTCCCGAAGCCGCTGGTCAACATACAAAGGTATTTGAAAAATGTTACCAAACGGTGGCACTGCACCTATCAGTACACAGGTTACCTGTTCAACTTCCTCACTTGTTGCCATACGAAGATCTCGTACCTGATAGAGCTCCTTAAAACCTTTTGTATCAACTTTCATATCTCCTGGCACCACAACCATGATAGGGTTTCCATCTGCATACATAATGAGCGCCTTTGCCCCTTGATGCATATTTGTATTTCGAACTTTTGCAGCATCCTGGGACGTAAATACTGCCTCGTGTTGGTATGTTTTGTATGTAATGTGGGATTCATCAAGCAAGGTCGTAATATCTTTAAACACAGATGTCTGTTTTACACGTTTACGCAGTGTTATTCCAAGTTCCATTAACTGTTCATCGCTAACCGCGCTTGGAGCATCCATGACACTGGTCTGTCCGCTTGAGGTCTGCGGGAAAGCCTGAACATCTTTAATGGACGTTTCACCTGTTAAGCACATCAAAAACCGCTCAATGCCAAGTGCAATCCCGCCGTGTGGCGGGACGCCATAAGAAAATGCTTTCAACATGTGACCGAATTGTTTTTCAATTTGTTCTTTTGTATGCCCAATTGTTTCAAAAACCTTTGTCAAAATTGCTGGATCAGTACTCCTGATACTTCCCCCTCCCGCCTCGTACCCATTCCAGACAAGATCGTATTGTGTGGTCAAAATTCCTTCAACCTGACCTTTCAGGAATGCGTCTTTGTGTTCTTGTTTTGGATCTGAAAAGGGATTATGTGAATATGTCCATTTCCCTTCTTTGTCTTTTTCAAAAAACGGAAAATCAACAACCCATGCAAACGCATGAATTCCTTTCTTTTTCTCCTCCTCACTCCGAAGATCAAATTTATCAGCGCCATATTTAGCTATCGCATCTTTATAGGAAATAACAGGGAATGGTTTTTGTTTAATCGTTCCTCCTAAAATCTCAACAACACTCGTAACCATCTCTTCAATAATGTTCATCACGTCTTCCCTCTCAACAAAACTCATCTCGAGATCAAGTTGTGTGTGCTCAAATCCTCGGTCGGCACGCAAATCTTCATCACGAAGACATCGTGCTATTTGAAAGTACCGTTCAAACCCAGCGACCATCAATAATTGTTTGTATTGTTGCGGAGACTGCGGAAGGGCATAAAAATTCCCCGGCTGCATGCGAGAGGGCACAAGAAAATCTCGTGACCCTTCAGGAGTAGATTTCGTTAAAAGCGGGGTCTCAATTTCAGTAAATTCATTTTTGAATAAATACTGACGTATTAAATCAACAACTTTTGACCGAAGCCTAATATTTTTCTGCATTCTGTCTCTTCGAAGATCGAGATATCTATATTTGAGTTTAATTTCTTCATTAATATCCCGTCCGTCGGTATCTAAAGGAAACGGCAACTCCGTTGCTTTAGAAAGAATGGTGATGGTCTGGGCTTCAATCTCAACAGTTCCTGTTGCAATCTTTGTATTGATCATTGCTTCCGGACGTTTCTTCACAACTCCTGTAATTTCTACGCAATCTTCTGGTTTGGTATCAGCAAGACTCTTGTTGGAAACAATCTGCACAAGTCCAGTTCTATCACGCAAATCCAGAAACATAATCTTTCCATGATCCCGCCGAGTACTAATCCAACCGGATAACGACACGGTTTCACCAATTTTGTTTACGACATCACCAATCATAGTTCTCATACTATTATTGATTGTAATAAGAATAGACCTTAATAACAAGAACTTACTCTGAAGTAGATGGCCTTAAATCTCGAAGCTTTATTTGCAATGTTGAATTTCCGTTCCATGTATTCATATCTATTGTGTACGCAACATCAACTGTCATACCCTGTTTTATTTTCCCATACAACTCGCCTAATCCGAATCCAACAGCGTCAAATGATGATAATTTCAACTTCAGATGATTCTGTTTAGCGCCAATGAGGCGAATTGATTCAACAGTAACCTTTCTTGTTGCAAACACTGGTTCTGGATTACCAAGACCAAAGGGTGCGAAATCTTGAATCTTTTCATATAACGACGACTGGATAGTAGACAAAGGTATTTCCATATCTATGGTTATGGATCTTACTAGTTGAGATTCCTTAATATTCTTTTCTGCGGCACCCTCGACTTCTTTTGTAAATTTCTTAATATTCTTTGTCTCAATGGTAAACCCCGCTGCCATCGGGTGACCTCCAACATCAACAAGGAGTGAACTATGATTTCTTAAAAATGAAATAATATCAAACCCAGCTATAGATCTAACGGATGCTTTTGAAATAATTTCTCCAACAGAAATCACAATAGCTGGGCGATAATATTCTTCAACCAGCTTCCCGGCAACAAGTCCGATGACACCTTGATTATAGGAAACATCAGACACCACAAGTATCTTTGGAATGGTCTTTACGTCTTTCTTTTTATACACATTTATTGCATGAAGAGTTGTATCAATGGTCAATTGCTGCCGTTCGCTGTTTGTTATATGTAATACCTGCGCTAAACTTGTTGCCCTATCAGCATTTTTTGTACAAAGAAGCCGTAATGCATCAAGTGCGTGTTCGAGCCGTCCCATTGCATTGATTCTTGGAGCAAGGACGTGAGACACATCAGACGTTGTTATTTCATCTTGAGTAATTCCAGCGTCTTTTAGAAGTGCTATAATTCCAAATCGTTTTGTTTTTTTGAGTTCTTTTAAACCATATACAACTATTGATCTATTAGCTCCAACGAGGGGTACCATATCCGCAATCGTGCCGATAGCACAAAGCGCAAGAAGATCCCGCGATTTTTCTTTGTTTTTGAATAGAAGCATATTGACCAAAAACCATGAAACTCCTGCTCCTGATAAATTGGTTGTATGGATAAGGGGACATTTGGGGTACTCTTTTGGTTTCACATGATGATCTGTCACCACAACATCTACCCCGAGTTTTTTTGCATACGCAACCGGAAGTACAGCGGTTATTCCATGATCAACAGTGATAATAAGCGTTGGATCAAATTCTTTTTGCACCCGGTCAATACCTTTTTCGGATAGTCCATACCCTTCATCCACCCGATGCGGAACATACGGCATAACACGGGCCCCTAATTCATATAATGCTTCCCACAGGATTGCTCCTGCGGTAATACCATCAGCATCGTAATCCGTATACACAACAATAGACTCTTTTTTTTTAATTGCTTTCTGGATTCGATCAAAACTACGTTTTAATTCTTTTATGTTTATTCCAACGTCAATAGGAGTTAAAGTAACTGGATCCTTGGGATGAAGAAAAACTTCACGATCTTTTTTTGCGATCCCTCGATTTTTTAACAATACCTCAATAATGTCATCAACTGTATTCGTACTCATTCCTAAAATATTCCAATTTTTCATGCAGTTAGTATGATATGATAAGAATCATGATAATGCTACCCCCAACTGTCCAAACAGTCATCAGTACTCTTCAAAAAAAGAATCACGAAGCCTATGTCGTCGGCGGATCAATACGGGATCTTCTGATGGGAAAAACGACCAAGGGATGGGATCTAACAACCAGCGCAATACCGGAACAAATTCTTAAACTTTTTCCTGATAGTTTCTATGATAATCAATTTGGAACAGTGGGGATAAAAATATACACCACTTCGCCAAAGGCTACGCGGGGAGCAGCCGAAAAGATTGAAGATATATTTGAAATAACAACGTATCGAAGCGAAAAAGGGTATAAAGATCACAGGCATCCGGATACTGTCATTTGGGGAAAAACACTTAAAGAGGATCTTTCTAGGCGCGACTTTACCATAAACGCAATTGCCTATGACGGGAAAGAAATAATTGATCCATATGATGGACAAAAAGATATTGCAAATAAGCTCATTCGTGCAGTTGGAATTCCTGATGAGCGTTTTGATGAAGACGCTCTTCGGATGATGCGTGCAATAAGAATAGCAAGCCAGTTGGGATTTCAAATTGAACAAAAAACCGCAGACTCAATAGTAAAACACGCATCCCTCATAATAGAAATTTCAAAAGAACGTGTCCGAGATGAACTTCTAAAAATACTCGTAAGCGACTATGCCGCTGACGGAATATTGCTTTTGAAAAATACAGGACTTCTTACTCATATCCTTCCAGAATTTGTTCCAACATTTACAACAGAACAAAAAAGTCCAAAACGGCACCATCTGTATGGTGTCGGTACTCATTCCATTAAAGCCATGGAAGCATGCCCCTCCAAAGATCCAATTGTAAGATTTGCAACCCTCATCCATGACATTGGAAAACCACAAACATTCCATAAAGATGAGACTGGACTTATCACATTTTATAATCATGAAGTAGCGGGAACGAAACTCGCCAGAGTCATTGTTGGACGTCTTCGGTTTTCAAAAAAAGACAGCGTTCGTATTCTTACGCTTATCAGGTGGCATCAATTCAGTGTTGATGAGAGACAAACAGATAGTGCTATACGACGAATTATCCGACGGGTTGAAAAAGAGAATCTCCAAGACATGCTGGCCCTTCGCATTGGAGATCGGCTTGGAGGAGGAGCGCAAGAATCATCCTGGAGACTGGAGCTATTTAAAAAACGGCTGGAAGATGTCCAGAAACAACCATTCTCAATTAAAGATCTCAAGGTAAACGGGAATGACGTCATGGAAATATTAAACTGTCGTCCAGGACCAATTGTAGGAACAACACTTTCCGATCTCTTTACCCAAGTTGAAGCAGGAACACTACTCAATGAGCGAGAACTGCAACTTGCAAAGCTTCGGGAATTAAAAACAAAAGCTTCTTAATGATGTTTTTTCTTTTCTTCCAACCTATTCCACAAAAGGAGTATTGGGGTAGCAACAAACGGTGAAGAATAGGTACCGGTGATGGTACCAATGAGGAGTGCTACCGCAAACCACCTGACTGTCTCCCCGCCCATAAGAACAAGCGCAAGCAACATAAATATGATAGTGAAAGAATTAATGAGCGACCGACTCATGGTTTCGGTAAGCGCTATATCAATAACATCGGCAAATGGTGCATTGGGGCTTCGTTTCCTGTATTCCCTGATCCTATCAAAAATAACTATCGTATCATGCACGGAAAAACTCATGGTGGTTAAAAATGCAGTCATAAATAGTGTATCAACTTCAACGCCAAAGAAATGTCCAAATAATGAAAACGACCCAAAAACAACCAACACATCATGAATGAGCGCGAGCACCGCTGCAACGCCACTTTTCATATCTTTAAATGCATATGCTACATAGAAAAGAATTGCAATCACCGCAAAAATTGCAGCAACAACAGATTTAAACAGGAGTTCACTTCCAAGTATTGGCCCAATGGTGTCATTGCGAAGAATATCCATTGGTTCTTCAGATTTAGCTTGAAGGGCTACAATAAACTTTGAGATTTGTTCTTCCGAGACTTGTCCTATACGAAATAAATAGGTACCTCCATTTTGTTTTTGCATAGAAAGAACCGGAATTTTTTGAGTTTTTATTGCATCATCAATCGATGTTTGTTCAATAGGATTTTGAGTCTTAATTTCCAATACCGATCCTCCGGTAAAATCAACAGAAGGTTTAACTCCGTTTTTCACGAGAGAATACACTCCTGGAATTAACACGAGAGCAGATATCATCACATATATCCAAATATATTTTGTAAAACGAATCATAAATTATTTTCCTTTATAAAACATTCTAATTAATGTTCTTGTTACCACAATTCCGGTAAATAGACTCGTGATTACTCCTAAAAAGAGGGTTGCAGCAAACCCTCTCACTAAACCAGAGGTAGGAAGAAAAGGCCAATTACCCGGATTAAAAAGAATGATTGATGTAATAATGGTCGTAAAATTCGCATCCCTTATACTTTCCCATGCTTTTCCAAATCCGAGCTCCATCGCTATCTGCCATGGTTTACCTCTTCGAAGCTCCTCTTTATACCGTGAAAAAATAAGAATATTGCTATCTACTGCCATACCAATTGATAGAATAAATCCTGCAATACCAGGAAGCGTCAACGTCACTGGAATAAACCGGTATAAAAACAGTGTAATAAGCCCATACATGCAAAGCGCAATATCAGCTAAAAATCCAAGCCAACCATATTGCACAATCATAAACGCGGCAACAAGTCCAAGACCAATCATCCCAGCTCGAACACTTTTAGTAACTGAATCTGCTCCAAGCGATGCTCCAATGGTCCGCTTTTCAACTATTTTCACTGGTACCGGTAAAGCTCCAGCATTTAACTGAATTGCGAGTTGTTTGGCTGCGTCAACAGTAAAACTTCCAGTAATGACAGCCTGTCCATCAGCTATTTCCGTATTGACCGTCGGGTCAGTTACAACAATGTTATCCAAAAATATCGCGAGACGTTTTCCAATAAGACGTTTCGTCACGTCTGCAAACTTCTTAGATCCTTCGGGAGTAAATTGAATACCAACTTCCGGCTCTCCAGATTGAGCATTAAATTGAAGTAATGATTTTTTTAAATCTCGACCAGTAATTCCGACTGCCACAGTGTTTTCGATTGTTGGAATAACAAAACCGCTCTCTGTTGCGATCGGTTCCTTGATATGTTCACGAAATTCAAGTTGTGCTGTTTGACCGACCAATGCTATTGCTTCATTAGTATTTGTTACTCCTGGCAGTTCCACAACAATTCTATATTTTTCTCCACTTAGGGCGGTTTGAATAACTGGCTCTGATACACCAAAAAAATTGACTCTTCGCTCAATCACTTGCTTTGCTGATTCAAGGGAATCTTTACGATCAACCTGAGGAATGGTTGTCATATCTGCTTCAAGTGTCAGTTGGGTTCCCCCTGCTAAATCCAAACCTAACCGTGTTTTAAAATCTTTTTTGATATGAATCCCAACAATAGTTGTATCAATAGCTGGAGGATTAATTGTAAATGTTTGACTTTTCCCAAAAAAAGGAATGGTAAGTTTATAGTTCTCGGGAAGGTCCACAATGATAAGAATCATTGCAAGAATAACAAGAATACTAAATACTTTTTTGGTTTGCTTCATAGGATACTATTATTCCACTAGTTCTTCTTCGTCACCTACTATCATGACGCGAGAACCGGAAAGAATTGATAAAACAAATGGATCACGACGGCGTTTTCGAAATGCAAATTCCTCTTCTGACATAACAGTATAATTCAGTTCCCGTTCACGCCTAACTTCTTCCGCTTTGACCAGTTGTCCGAGTTCAGCTAATACGACACTTCCCACAATAAGCATATCTACATCTGTTGGCGATTTCCGTTCCCTTCCACGCAAATATCTTCCGGACATCATAACAAATTTAAGTTTACCTAATTTTGCTTTATGTTTTAAAATATCAAATCCTAAACCAGATGTTTTCCCAATTAGCTCAAGGAGTTCGTAATATAATGGATATTCTTTACGGAATGTATAGAAAAGCCTATTTGCACGATGTTCTTTTGACACCATGCCCGCTTCTTCCATATGAGCAAGCTCTCTTCTTACCGCATTTATTTCTTCACCAATTTTCCTGACTATATCTCGAACATGAAAAATTGTCCCAGGGTGACTTAAAAAAAGCTGTAACATTTTCACGCGGACGCGTGAGATAATAATATCTTCAAGCAGCATACTGCTCCTTTCGACGGGCAGTCATCAATAGGCAACCGTTGTTCCAATTGGTAGCATTTCTACCCAAATCTGACCCCGGGTAAACGTAATTTCTTTTCCAGACGGATCCGAAAACACGGTTCGTGCGGTACGATCCAACTTTTGCCAGGTTATTTTTGTCGCTACTCCATCTTGAAATAATAGTCCATTTCCTGATCCAATGTTCGTATACAGCAAATGCATATGATCATCCACGGGTCCGGTTTCTTTAGCAAACATGACAACAATTGCTTTGGCTTGTAATTGTTCTTCTGTTTCTAAATCCGCATGCGCTACTCCTCCGTTTTCCCGAAGATATGCATTTTTCACTTTATCATACGTCCATTTCACTCCGTATTCCTTTTCATATCCTTTCCAGGCAACAAATGAAATCGATATTGCCGCTCCACGATCTGCCTCTTTCGCATCATCTTTAAAGACCCACGGTTCATATTTTTTATCCCAGGAAATTCCTTTGGAATCCACATTCGTCCAACCACGCGTTGCAGCAAGAGCGTACAATTTGTCTGTTTGACACACCATGGTATGTTCTGTAGCCACTGGATGATCAAGTCGATCATAATTTCTGTAACACGTTGGAAATGAAATGCCGAATTGATCCATATCTTTAATACGATACTGATCTATTTGACACAATGCTTTTGCCCGCTCATCAACCGTGTCATCTTCACACCTTCCTGCTCCACCGACGTGGTTATATAATGCGTCATATTCAAGTACCCAGGGAAGAAAATATGTACGGGCACTTCGGACTGGCGCCAAACTTACATTTCCCGCTGCTATTCCACAGTAAAATATTCCCATGAATCGCGACACACCACCTTCAGCAACTGCTTCGTAAACAATATCAGCAAGCGCAAGTCCTGATTGAGGACGGGCTTCTGCATGATTTTCAATCATGACAGCCAGTGGTCTACGCGTGTCCCATGTTGTTTTTTCTTGCTTGGTATACATTTTTCCATTAATTGGACACATTTCAGTTCTTGGAATTGCAGGATCAACCATGAAACTTTTAAGTGGCTTTGTTGTCTTATCATTAATTTTTATTGCTGATTTTTTCGTATTGGTTGCTCCGCCAGAATAACTAAAAACTGCGGTCGAAACCCCTGTTGAAATTAGGTAGATAGCGACAGCGAGTATTCCATACATCCACAATTGTTGTTTTTTCATACGCCTCCTACTGGTCGTGCTTTTTTTATAGCTAATTGCTCTTCTTTGGAAAGCTCAACATCTTCAGATTTTCCAAGTTTAATATGTTTAATATACCACCGATTACCTGTTCTCGCATAGAGAGAGGTCATAACAATTCCATTTTCTTTCCCATCAAGAATTGCTATCGTAAAACTCTGACTTCCTCCGGTATCTGAAAATGGATTAAACCTGACAATTCCTAAGCGTTGCAGATGTAATGTTCCGTCTTTGGATAATTCATCTATTGTTCTGTAAATCGATTGAATATCCTTTCCTGTTTTCTCGTATTTCCCAATAAGCTCCCCAAGAACTTCGCTTAACGTTGTTGAGGTAATCCCTCTTGTTAGCTTGTTGTAATGAGAAATCATTCGAAAAACGACAACCGTGAGAATGGATGTCCAGATAAAGACAATAGCTATGGATATATATAATAAGGAAGTGTCATTGAATACCATTTGTATTCATCATAGTAGTATTTTTTTGTGCTTTTTGTCAATGAGAAAGATACGCAAGATAACGAGCTGAGTTGACAAGTGCGCTGAAGCTGTGTTACCCTCATCTAGCCTCAAATGCTATGCCGAAGAAAACTAAAAAAGCAAAATTGATTGCCGAGTATCGAAGAAAACTCCAACAATTGGAAGGCACTCCTATTCAACCAACCATTCATACAACCGTTGATCCCGTACCATCAACTGCTTCAGAGTATATTCTTCCAAAGAATATTTCAAAACAAGATGGCACACCAACCGCAATCGCTCTACCGGTAAGCGAATTTTTGGGAATCAAAAAAGATTTAATAAAAACCGTCATTGTAATTTGTATATTTTTTAGCATTGAAGTAACACTCTGGAAATTATTTGGATAATATTTTTATGAAGGGGGGTGAAACAACACTATGGCAACAATGTATTGTGTAAAATGTCGAGCAAAGCAAGATGACCCAAAAGCAGTCCCAGTGACACTCAAAAACGGTAAACCAGCAATGAAAGGCAAATGCCCGAAGTGCGGAACCGGAATGTTCAAAATTGGTAGTTCAAAGTAACCCCTCAAGGGGTAATAATCTGCCTTTTGGCAGGTTTTTACGCGTAAGAATATTCTGCCTCCCCCTCATCAATCTGGTGAGGGGGTTTTCGTATTTGTGGTATACTTGCCTCACGCGCTGGGACAACGTACCTTTGCCCTAAGAGAAATCGAATGGGAGGAAAGTCCAGACAGCAGAATATAGAGGACTCCCTGAAAAGGGTGACCATGTAATATGTGCGCAAGCACACTAATACATGGCTGGTGCCCTGTTTTCGAAAGACGATGGGGACGATTCCTGAATTAACAGGATGAGAGAGCCACAGAGACGAACGTATTTCTACAAATCGCAAGGTTTACGAAGTACGAGTGAAACGAGGTAATCCCACTTGCTGCAACCGACGACCGGTCCGTTATGAGCATATATTCGCCAGGACCAAAGTATGCGGGCACAAGAGAAATGAAGGTATGAAATAACAGAATCTGGCTTACAGTTGAACTAGCGCGTATATAAAAATCATTTCTTCGAACTATTTGTGATACTGATGATGAGTTCCTGAATAATAAGAAGAATGGGAACCGCAAGGATCGCCCCAACAACTCCACCTAGCCGTGCACCAACTAAAAGTGAAACGATCGTCACAAGTGGGTGAAGTCCAACGCTGCGCTTCATAACAAGAGGAATAAGAATATTATTTTCAATCTGTTGAATAACAATATATAAAATAGCGGTATACAGTCCATATAAAGGAGAAATACCAAGAGCAATAATAATAGCTGGTATTGCTGACACTACCGGACCAATAGTAGGTATTATTTCTAAAATTCCAGCCACAATTGCAAGAGGAAGTGCAAATTCAATTCCTAATGCTAAAAGTCCTATGTACGATAAAATACCGACGCTCAACATGAGAATGAGTTGTCCTCCAACCCATAACCCGAGACGATGTTCAATACGAAGAAATGTATCATTCACTGCCATGGCTTGCTCCTCTCCTAAAAAACCTGAAAAAAACGTATGTGCATACTTCCGTTCAAGAAGAAAATAAAACGCAAATACGAGTACCATGAATGTCGTTGCAATATTGGAAAATATCCCAATAGTAAGCTTCAACACATTTTCCCCAATAGGGGCAAGTTGTTGCGTGATAGCGCTTACATCAACATTCCAATAAGGAATAATTTTTCCAAGAATGGTTGGAAACATATGAGTTAACTTTGTAAACTGCACGACAAGTGATGGAATAATACCCGCCAAGGATAATCCAATCACTCCAAACACAAGAATATACATTAAAAATGCACCAATGAATCGTGGGATTTTTTTGCTATCCAGCCAGTCAACAACGGGCCTTAGAGCTGCCATAACAATAAACGCAATAAACAGCAAAAAGAGAATGTCACGAATTTGTAATACTAACCAAATAAACGCAAGAAGAATCAGTGTAAAAATTATTGTTTTATGGGAAATTTCAATTTTGGATGTCATACGTTCATTTAGTATACCATGAACAAACGAGAGACTCTATGTTTTTTTCAAATCCTTTTTTTGATACATCAAACCAATGAATATCCTTATTCCGCTTGAACCATGTCATTTGACGCCTGACATATCCATGTTCATTGAATTTCCATTTCTTGATTACATCTTCCATGGTTACGTTTCCTTCGATGTAGTCTTTCCACTCCCTATATCCAAATCCACTCATTGACGGCAATTCCCATCCATACCCTTTTTTATTAAGCGATTCAACCTCATCAACCACTCCTTGCTTCACTCTTTTTTCAACCCGTTCGTCAATCCGACGATATAAATAAGAAAATGGTGCCGTTAATCCAATCCAACAAACATTGTAATTTTTTTCTTTTGGTTT
>Ga0208375_1001776_pt1 | contig 22522 bp, 18 predicted proteins | sample RifOxyD1_FD_184038 | JGI IMG/M metagenome (GOLD analysis project Ga0208375, IMG submission 184038) | Soil microbial communities from Rifle, Colorado - Rifle Oxygen_injection D1 (SPAdes) | ecosystem: Environmental > Terrestrial > Deep subsurface > Rock core/Sediment | place: Rifle, Colorado... | reverse complement strand
ATCATGAGCGACCGCTCCACCTCTCCACCAAAATCAGAGTGACCGGGTGTATCTAGTAAATTAATTTTTAAATCTTTCCAATAAATGGCACAATTTTTGGCCCGAATAGTGATACCTCTTTCTTTTTCAATTTCTCCAGAGTCCATCACGCGTTCTACCATTTCTTCTCTTTCGTTAAACACTCCCGATTGCCGAAGAAGGCCATCCATCAAAGTCGTTTTTCCGTGGTCAACATGCGCTACAATTGCAACGTTTTTAATTTTTGAAAACTTCTCCATCTATTTCTCACCCGCATTAGAATATTTTTAACGGCCCAAAATACCCTAACCGTCATCAAATACAAAGTTATTTTATGATTAATCTTCTTAACTGGCCTATAAAAGTGGGGTCGTAGTCTTTTTAGAACATTAAACTTTTCAAATAATATTCAAAATTTTATCAAAAGAAGAGCTTAGTTTTCAATTAAAACGTTTGGCACATGAAATTTGATTAGATAATAAACATTAAATTTGTATTTTTAAGCAGGAATCAAGTAACGATTATGAAACTCTATATAAATATCCAGATGATCTTTAAGACTTTTGGGATCTTTGGTCGTGCACCAGGTTTTGCGAATTAGTCGATTAATGTTTGCTCGAAGCATGGCACAGCTATGATTCAGCATAAAGAGCGGATCAAAATGAACTTTCTTTAGTTCCCCTTGCCCGACAACGCAACCTCTTTCCCCTTTGTATTGTCTATAATCAGAGGTGGGAAAGAAGCTACTAACAAATTGCGGGTAGAGATGATGCTCATCTGATTCAATTAAGGCATCCTTTTTGATAACGTGTTTAATAGATTCAAACAAACGCTGAATGGTGTCTTTATGTTGACTTTCTCTATAACCATACTTTCTTCTGGATTTTTCTGCCAAGTGCCCGAATGCCGGAATTTGCCCAACTTCAGCACCCAACAAGGTTCTGTTTTTTGCGTCCACCGCTAGAGTTACAGTTAAAGGTTTCATTTTAGTATGTTCAATTGTAATTAGATCATCAAATTGCAAATGCTCAATCTGGTTTGCAAGATCATTAAGCCTTTTTTGATGAAACTGTCTTGCTTTTTTAGCTAGATAGATAAATTTTCTTTTAACAGTCATACGGTGAACATTTAATAGCATTGCAGATCTTCTCATCGAATTACCGGAAGCAAGGAGAGCATTTAGTCTAAAGTTAATCCTTCTCTTCTTTTGGTGGCAGGCCAAATTAAAAGTGGCACTTGAAAATTTTCTGCCACAATGTTTGCACTTATAGCGTTGTATAAAGCGAGAATCATCTTGTCGATAGTAGGTACCATCTTTAATGACGTAGTCATTTTTATGATAAAAAAGGCAGTCAATATTGGGGCATCCTCGTTTCATGAGGATGTAATATGCAGCCAAAGTCAAAATTGGACTTGACTAACTCATTGAAATCTTAAAGCTAAAATTTAAGGTGCATCAAAAATTGAACTTTTGACTATTGTTCTTTAAAAATGATTGTCCCCACTATTAAAGGCCAGTTAAGGACAGTTTAACACGCAACTTATTCCGATAACACCAGTCGGTCCATACGTACAAAGCGGAGCCCCAACGCAAGCCGGGCTACTTCCACAATTAACAGTAGGCCCTGATGGTCCATAGTACCCCGCCACAGCTGTGCAAGATCTAATATACTTTGGCGGTGGAATGTATTTAAGCAAGGCCCTATCCGTGATAGGCGTCGTGCTTATTCTGGCCATAACCTTGGAAGCACTAGCACTCGTCGTGACATCGTAAAGCACATAGTGTTCAGCACTATTTTTCATAAATCTTATATTTCTTCGATTCAAAGGTAAATAAGTGGTCGATACAGGAGTACTTGTATTAATACCAGCAATATCAACGTTTAGACTATTATATCTAGCTGTAAAAAGAGGAACAAGGCACGATCCAATAATCTCATCTCTTGTCTGACAATCACAAGTATAGCTCCCCGGTTTACAAGGACACCTCGTGACCCGTTGGACCAGGTCAAATCTAGCATCACAATAAATTACTGAGGGAACCACAGGAACTGCGTTTGGATTACATGTCGAATAATATTTATCATTAACCACACTTAAATCACAGGCGCCGGAAAGACATGTTCCAGTTCGAAATTTTCCCCAAATTTGTTGTAAAGTACCACTTGCCACACACCAAGGAGGGGGAGAAGTAAGCCATTCATCAATACACGTTGCTATATTATGAGTCGCATCTGTATATTGACAAACACCTCCACCACTACAATAATATGTCCTGTAAATTTGCTGAATTGTAGTTCCACTACACCATCTGACACCTACATAACCTGAAGAAGGGCAGGTTCCACAGGATCCTCCACATCCATCGCTTCCACAATTTTTACCCGAACAATTCGGAGTGCAGCAGGGTGAATTATCAAGACAAGGAGATACATGCCCGCAATTAAGATCATTCCATCCACCACATGAACCTACTGATCCACCGCATGACAGATACTTAATATGCCTTTCGTTGGTAATACCATTACATTTACAATATTGGGCATCATAACAATGCCACTTAGTACTTCCTGAACCACAACGATCATGAGCGATACCCGTACAAACAACCCCATCCCCGGCATACGAGGAAGGACACAACAAAACAGTCCCTAAGCTCAGACACATTAATATCAATAAATTTTTTATTCTTAAAATCATGGTGTTATCCATAAAGCTCCTCGAGGGCATCCGCTACAACCATCCCCTCTAATTGGTATTTTCAAGGTTGTATTTACCCTAAGTGTCTTGCCAATCGTCGCAGCGGGAGTAGATGCCGTGTTTAAAAAAGTCGCTAGAGGATTCATATCTCCCGCTAACCACATTCCCTGCGGTTTTGCATGATAAGTATTATCAATAGTAAAAATAGCAGCAGCAGCAGCAGCCGGTGTGGTTATTTCCTTGGAAATGCCAACTAATACCTTGGCTTTTCCCCCGGTTATATTGACTTGGTTATAATTAATATTTTGGTTTACAGTGTTACGAAACCAGTACCCCTGATCGTAAACGTCACCAATTTTACATCTTTTGATGATACGCTGGCTCAATATAGCAGGTGTTGTATTCTCTAACTCAACAATCAAACGAAGGTTTCTTTTATATCTACTAACTTCCCCTTTGTTAGCCGCCATCTCACCTCGATCAAACTCCACCACAAAATCAACCGTCCCAACATTAGACCCCGAAGCGGTATTAACACCTACCCAAGGATCAGAGGTATCCATAAAATACCCTGCAATCTCAATACTCCCACCACCAACTTTTTTCCCATTAACCAGGTAATAGCGCCTGTTATTGCTATCGAAAATCCCATTAGGTAAAACCAGCGCCACCTCGGCACTATCAGGAACGATTTTATTTTTCAAAGTTTTAGTACATGTCGCTTCTTCCTGTAACAGATCTGCCATATGTCTAGTAATGGATATTTCATCCATTCTCTTCTCAGTCATTTTGTTGGATTGAAAAACGTTAGTAATCAACATGGCACTACCAAGGGCCAAAACACTGGAAATTCCAACTGCAATCATAAGCTCCATCAAGCTGACGCCATTATGATTGTCTAATATGGCTATATTACTTCGTCGAGTTTTCATTACGGCATCCATATCATCCCGTTTGCCGGTGTGGCCGGTGCTACTACGGGAATAACTAATTGCCCAGATACATTTACTTTGGCCATGTTTGTATCACCGGTAATCGTTACATTTCCACTAACAAACGTATCACCAGATACTTGAACAAGTGCCTGAGTAGTACCAGTCGTAACCGGCACCATACCAATACCAACAAATCCATCAGCATAGTAAATATTTCTCAAGTCAGCCGAAGTCCTGGTCCAAACACTATTACTGCTAGAAGCCGCCCGACAAAACTCAATTTGCCACACATTTGGTACATCTGAAACTGCTACAATAGGAATACCATATTTTATGGTAGCGGAACCAAATCCAGAAACATTATCAGCAGCTTCTCTACGTTTAATAGTAACAAATAAAACCGTATATTTTATTCTCTGAGTAGCTACGTTTGCTGGCGTAGCTGGAGGAGTTCCAGGCATCCCAAAGTATTTTTTAAGATTCACGGCTGAATCGTTTAACTCATAACCTATAATTTGCAAACCTTGTTTTCCAATTGGTTGATTCTTTACAAAAGCGATCCTATTCACTCCATTACTGACTGACACAATCTGGGCAGTACCACTATAATTCCGTAGATCCTTTTGTCCGACCGGAAGAGCGTTGTAAAAAGTTCGGGTACAATTATCTTCGTTTGACAGCAATCCTTTGATTGTCTCAACGATCTGCTCTTCCTCATATTGTTGAGCTGAGTGAACCGCAGATTTTCTTTGGGTATTGAACAATTGCAAGGACGCGAGTCCCACTCCGGCCAATAGCGCACCGGCTAGCATGACTTGTATTAAACCAACTCCACGATTGCATTTTAAATTTTGCATAAATGTTTCCCTAATATTGATATAAATATATTCTATGTTGTAAAAGGTGGTTGTCAATCTATTACGCCATAAGTTTCTCATTATATTATATTAACTCAGAAACCACTTTGATCATTTCTTTTATTGAAACTGGCTTATATAAAAGGCGGTTAACGACACTTCCATCTTGCAAGTTAGCCATCAATTCTATGTGTCCAGTGCAAAGAATAATTGGCATACTCGTCCTTATCTCGCGAACTTTGACAGCAACATCAAAACCTGACATTTCCGGCATAGTATGGTCAGTAATAACCAAATCATAATAATACGGATCGTCATAGAATTCCTTTATAGCTTGAGCTGGTTTAAGAAAAGACTTCACTTCATATCCCAGTTTTTTAAGCAATTTTTCCATCACTCGAACAATCATTTCTTCATCATCGATCAGCAAGATTCTTCCTATGTGGGTTTTTAAAACTAAGTCATCTCCCTTTTTGGTAAAGAGGTTGATATTATAATCAATCACCGGCAAATATAATTGAAAGGTAGAACCATGACCTAATTCACTTTCTACCGAAATTAATCCTCTATGTTTATCAACGATAGCCTTGGCCACTGAAAGCCCCAGACCAGTGCCTTTTCCGACTTCTTTAGTGGTAAAATAGGGTTCAAATATTTTAGATAAGTTACGAGGATCAATTCCCACTCCAGTATCCTTCACCGAGAGCGTAACATAATACCCCGTTGATAACGTAGGGTGGTTATCAAGATATTCCTTTTTAAGCGCAAAAGTAATAACGCCATCTTCCCCTGATTGAGCGTGATAAGCATTGGTTCCAAGATTCATAATAACTTGCTGAATAGAAGTGTCATTACCTTTGATGTATATTTTAGTATCTGGAATATTTGATTCTATTTTAACCCGCGGTGAAACTGTGACTTTGAAAAGCTTAATCGTTTCTTCCAAAAGTGAAGTGATCTCCACCAAGGTATACTCCACATCTGTTTTTCGAGAAAATGTAAGAATCTGCTTGGTCAGATCCTTGGCTCGGAAAATAGCTTGGTTGATTCCTTTTAAATATTCAAAAGCCGGATGGCTTTCCACCATATGCATTTGCATCATTTCTACATTACCAAGTATTCCCGATAAAATATTATTAAAATCGTGAGCAATGCCACTTGCCAAATTACCAATCGCTTCGTTTTTTTGTGCATGGGCCAGCAGGTTTTCTAGCTCCCGCATTTGCGCTTCTTCCTCTCTTTGGTGACTGATGTCTTGAATAATTCCTTTTATTTTGTCGAAATCGTTGTGCTTTTCAAATGAAACAAACAAATATTTAATCACGCCATCAGGCAGTAAGACTCTACAGCTAAACTCACTTAAATCAATACCACTTTGACTGGAATAAAATATTTCCATGACCTTTTTCAAGTCATCCTTATGAATCAAATCAAAAAAGGATTTAACACTATGATCATAAGCACTCGGCATGATTTCCAGCAAATTAAGGAGATCATTTTCCAAAATAATTTTGTCCTCTTTAGGACGATACTCGAAAACACCGATCCTGGCGATTATTTGCGCCCTTTTTAGTTGTTTTCTACTTTCAACAATTTCCAGCTGTCGCGCTTTTATATTTTTTGCCATGGAATTGAAATTTTCCAATAGCTCATTAACTTCCAAGTATTGAGATGGTTTAAAATGAAAATCATATTTACCACTAGCTACAATCTTAGTGTATTTTATTATTTCATAAAATGATTGGGAAAGGTGTCTTATTTTAGCCACCACATAGGTAAATACATATACAAAAATCGGAATAGCTGCCGCCAGCAACCATAAAATCAAATTATATATCGGTTGGTAAACTTCCCTTTCTAATTTATAAACTATCACAGTCCAACCTGCTGTTTTAATTTTTCTGACGTAATAAAAATAATTCTGATTGTCGGTTTCAAAGAGAAACTTTGTGACTCGATAAGATGGTATGTCCTTTAATAGAAAGAAATTTCTTTCTATATCACTCTCCAATACTTTTTTCTTTTCACTGTGAAAGATAAAGGTTCCTTGCTGATCCAAAACCGCAATAATCAAATTACCTTTATCCGCTACTTCATCAAAATGAGCGATAATCTGATTTAAATCCAAGAAAGCAGTTAGAATATAATTTTTTAAATAAAGTGACACCGTTACCGTAGGTGATTTAGTTTGCAGAGATTGGAAGCTTGAAGACCAATGAATGGGATTATTTTTTGATAACTCTTGGAAGAACGAGTAATAGCTAACATCATTACCGATAACATTTGAATCCGTTGGTGCAGAATACAAGACTTTCCCCGTAAGACTTACAATTTGCAAACCGGAAAACTCCGTATGATTTTGCAATAAATCATTTATATAAATGTTAATCTTCTTGGAATTAGATGCCTTAAGATCCAAAGCTGAAACTACTCCCTCCAATTCATGTTTAATATTTTCGAGTGAATTGTTGATAGTTACGGCTACCAGATTCGCCATTTGAATATTTTTTTCCTCTATCTCTTTGTTCACAATCCTAAAAGAAGTGACGAAGGTGGTTACTACCAGTAAAAGAAAAGGTAAAATAACTGCTATCAAGAAAGTGATGGCGATGGATGTTTTTAAACTTTTCTTATTCATTTTCAATTCTTTCAAACTTTCCTTGCTTTACGATAAACGTAGAAAGTTTTCGTTTAGCATCACCTTGTTTGCTTATAGAAAACTCCTCTAAAACTCCATTTATCATTTTATTTTCGACTATGGTTTTTTTAAGGTTTTTATTATTTTTTTGCTTGGTGGTAAGTAGCGCCTGCAAAAGAATATTCGTAGTATCGTAGGCATAAATGCCTAGCCAATCGGGACTACTACCAAATAATTTCATATATTCATTTTCAAATAATTGATAATCTCGAGATTTACGTATGGGATAGTAGTTGGAGACAACCTTAGTGCCTTCGGAGTATCTACCACCATGCCGAATATAATAATTAGTTTTTAACCAAGTAGGCCCATAGATCTTACCCTTATATTTCATCCTCCCCAGATTTTGTACCAAAGCACCTCCGGTAATACCACTACACAAAAGTGTAATAGCTTGAGGATTTAATTTGATTACCTCTAATAACTTTTGGTGATAGTTTTCCTTGTTCCAAAGAGATATGTCAAAATCCTTAAAAACAGTTTTTCCCTTATATGCTTGCAACATTCCTTCCTTGACCGCAAGTGTGTATTCAGCGTTTTCACCTTCATAAATTATGACGATAGAATTGATTCCATCGTTTAGCAATTCTTTAGCCATAGCCTCCCCTTGCACACTAGCTACGGCGTTGATCATTATAAAATTATCATCCTTGTGGCTAAAAAAATCGGACGATACAGTAGGGCTTAAAAACAAAATATCCTTAGTTTCCTGCCGATCAATGATTTCACGAGCAATATTACTCGTTAAAGGACCTAAAATCAACTTCACACCATCTTGTTTTATATTATCAATCAGAGGTTTAATGGTTTTGGGTTCTCCTTGAGTATCATAAGTTGTAATTTCGATCTCAAAAGCAGCATGCGGATATTTATTTTTAAAATGCTTAAGCGCCAAAGTATTGCCAAATCGAAACTCTTTCCCCATATCAGAATACTTTCCAGAAAAACTGCCCATTAACCCAATTTTAATTTTTTCTTTACGCAAACAATCGCAAGCTGCTATCAACCACAAAAAACATATTAAAAATATCGTTATTTTCATCCACCTATATAATGGCGTAAAAACCATTTTTTATAAACCAGGAAATTATCAGTTATCACTCTAAGTATAAAAAAGTTTACAATCATCTACTCAGATATTATTGTGGGATTTATTATGAACAAGATAATGAAGTATTTTTCTCAAACTAGAATACAATTTATACTAATTGCTTTATTCCTGCATACAATAGTACCTTTTTTTTCATCAGGTTTTTTACATCCTGATGAACAATACTACGTTTTGGATTTTACCTTTGAAAAGTTGAACATGATCGTCAATTATCAAAAGTCATGGGAATACCTTGAGGGTATCAGATCATTTGCCCTTCCTATGTTGTTTTATTTCATAGCAAGACCTATCCAAGCGCTCGGTTGTGATAATCCCCACACTTTGTCTCTAATCTTCAGGATAATCTCATCGCTATTTGCCTTTGGTTGCCAACTTTATTTTTATCATCAAGTACTAAAAAAATACTGCTTTAAAAATCATCACCAATTATTCCTTCTGCTCTTTCTAGCTTGGCCACTTCTACTCATACACGCCCGTACCAATTCTGAAAACTGGTCAACCTCTTTTTTTCTTTTGGCCCTGGGCTTACTTCTTCATGACCAAAATAAGTACAAAGCAGGTATGATCCTCGCCACAGCTTTTTTTATTAGATTTCAAACTGGTTTTCTTTTTCTACCGCTGCTTTATTTCTACCGTCACAATTTAAAAGGTCTTTTAAAAATTGGGTCTGGTTTTTTGTTCTTTTCCTTAATTTTTATCTATCTTGATTCTAGCGAATACCAAAAACTAATGATTACGCCTCTCAATTATTTAGAAGTGAATATTTTCGAAGGTAAAGTCAACTCTTTTGGTACCAGCTCCGTCTTCTTTTATACATATAAAACCTTAACCAAGCTGCTACCATTTTGGGGAATTGCGCTGATTGGCAGCTTGCTTTTAACAATAAAAAATGTCCAAAAAGAAAATATCTTCAGAGATTTTTTAATACTCATTATGCCATTTTTTATTATTCATCATTTAATTGGTCACAAAGAACTGCGTTTTCTCTATCCCTTACTACCATTTTTTATCATCATCTTTGCCAAGATAATTGAAAATTATAAAAAACCTTTTTTCACCGTTTTTATGATAGGTAATTTCTTAGCTTACCCTATTTTGTTTTTTCCGCTCTATAAACCCATAAGTATTTACCAATATATATACAACCAAAATATTAAAAGCATTCACACCTTATCCGCGCAAAATCCTTTTGAAATAAAAGCCTTGCTCCCACCAGAAATTCAAATTGAACAATATAGGGAAAGCCAAGCAGCTCGATATCTTTTTATCCAAAATTACGCCGAATATAATATGGCCAAAACCATAGAAAATTGCATTCCTCAAAAATCAACTTATCCACTCTGGTTAATTGAAAAAAACCCCTACGGTATTTTAAGTAAATCTAATATTTGGGTAATATTCAAATGCGATTAATGAAGAGGAAGAACCTCTGTTAATTTCTCCACTTGGGAAATTCTGGTTACATCTTCCAAATGACACGATTTATCTTTGCACTCATTAATAATGGTATTCACACGAGAACAGTTATGAACAGCATCAAAAACGTAATCCACTTCTCCCCTGACTAATATTCCTTCCACCACCCCTGTTTCAAAATTAAAAACAGGAGAGCCTGAATTAACTTGAAAAGTATCTAGGTTTGCGGAAAAAAACACTTCATCGTCATTTTCAATAACCCGGGCACCTTCTGCAAATTTTTTGGGCATTCCATGCGGATATCCAATAACTGCTAAGGGAGTATTATTTTCAACTTTTCCCTCTAGTCTGACGGTAAGTGGTCGTCGATTAGTTACTGGTCTATCAAGTTTGATCAATGCAAAATCCAAATTGTCACTTAAGGAATTTGGATCAGCATGTTGTGAGATAATTTCTTTACATTTATAAATATTTTTAGAAGGCACTACTGTATAATCCAGATCTCCAGCATACTTAAGCTCATAATCAAACACCCATGACAAAGAATCACAATCAGATTGCGATACTACACAATGACCTGCCGTTACCAAATGTTCGTCACTCACAAGAAAACCCGAACATCTCCCCGCAAGAATTTGAGTGGTAAATAACTCATCCGAACATAATGCGGGTTCTGTGCTTTCACCAAGACTTGATCCAAGCAGCTTAGTTGACGCTTCATCAATACTTACCATATCAGAATTTTTAATTTGCATAGCAACCGAACGACTTAAATCCTCCCAAACAGTTCCGTTTAAATGAAAGGCATCAATCCGGTTATCATGTCCATGAACTACTTTAATGTCATCTGAGGGATTTTTTGGCGCACTAAAGGAAAATCTGATGATTGCAATCAAAAAGAATAAAGCCAGAAGAGATTTCAAGACATGTTTCATCTTCACTCCCTTTTTAGATCAAGCATCATGCTTTCTTTAAACATGCCTCACTCTATGACAATTAAACCTCTCTATACAACTAACAAAGGCTCACAATTGGCATCCAATATCTAATACATTCTTACATTCGCCAAAAAAAAAGGCTTCCAACTGGAAGCCTTTGAGTGTCAACTACTCTATAATTCTTATCCCACGTCCTGGAAGTAATCTTCGTCATAATCAGCCCAGGCCTGTTCGGGATCTAAGATCTCAGGATTCTTGAATTTTCTATGCATTTTATTAGCGTACAATTCCCTGTATCTTTTAAGCTGTTTTTCCATTTTTTTAACGACCAATTCGCAAGATTTATCAAATGATTCACTACGCGCAGAGGCATGTTTGTTAAAATTAGCAGCTATACATTGAACGTCCACGTCAAAAAAGTTTCCGTGTTTAGAGCAGGTCCATTTTAGCTCGGCTTCTCCATCAAAATATTTTTCCAGCTTAACCGCCTCACCATGAACTCTTTCTTCCAAACCGTCAGTATTCTTATGCATTTGTTTAAACGAAATTTGTCGCTTCATAATTTCTTACTCCTTGAGTTTTTTATAACTAAACAATAACCTAATTTTTTTCCTCCTTTTTGTAATAAAACGTTTATAAATTGTTATTTAATTATTATCCGCGCTTTTTCTTTTCTTTCTTTTGGATGACCCCAATATTCCCATCATCTCTCGGTATTTTGCCACCGTTCTCCTTGCCACCGCTACATCCTCCCGGCTTAAGAGTTCGGCTATCTTTTGATCTGAGAGTGGTCTAGCCGCATTCTCGTTATCAATTAACTGTTTGAGTTTTAATTTTAAAACCTCACTGGAAATATCCACTCCTCCATTTTTTCCACCAATCCCTGAATTAAAAAAATATTTCAGTTCATAGAGTCCGGTAGGGGTATGCATATATTTATTGGTGGTCACTCTTGAAACTGTTGATTCATGCATACCAATTTCATTGGCGATATCTCTAAGAATCATCGGCTTTAAAAAATTCACACCTTTCTTGAAAAAATCTTGCTGCTTGGAAACAATCGCTTCTGCCACTTTTAGAATAGTTCTTTGTCTATTGTGGATAGATTTAATGAGCCACATCGCCGCTCTCAGTTTATCCTCCACGTAGTCTTTGGCCACTTTATCGCCCTGTTTTTGATATTCCTTGTATAAATTTTGATAGTACTTACTGATTTTTAAATTAGGCACTCCCTCATCATTCATTCTCACTACAAATTCTTTTCCTGATTGAACCACATAAATATCGGGGACTACATAAAAGGTTTCTTCACAAGTAATCAGCCGGCCTGGTTTGGGATGAAGTTGCTGAATAATAATCTCAGTGTCTTTGATCTTAGAAATATTTACACCAGTTTCTTTAGAGATTTTTTCATAATCTCTGCATTCCAGATCCTTAAGGTGATTGTTGATTAATATTTCCAAAAAAGGAAAGCGAATATCCAAAATTCTAGCTTGGGCCAGCAAACAATCTTTTAAATTTTCAGACCCACATCCAACCGGGTCAAGCGCTTGAACCTTAAATAAAATCTCAAATGCATGCTCTCTATCCAACGTAGATTGTACCAAAATTTCCTCAAAAGGAATTGAGAGATATCCATCGTCATTAATGTTGTGAATAATATTTTGAGAAAGTTCCCATTCTTCTTTGGTTAAATCCTCCATGTGTAGCTGCCACTCTAGGTGTTCAGGAAGATTTTTTCCCTTTGAAATAATATTTTCGTAGTTTGGAAGATCATCTAAATCAGTAGAACTCATCGAAGGTGAGGTGTAGGTGGTGTTATTATAACTTTCGATGTAAGTGCTCCAGTCAAAATCATCCTTACCTACCACACTGGGAGCATCAAAATTTTCGGTTTTGGCTTCGGCATTTTGCATGACCAGCTTTTCTTCTCGGTAATCAGATTCCACCTTGCTTTCTGCCGGCTCTCCACCATCCATTTCTTCAAGCATGGGATTTTCCACCATTTCTTGGGAAATAACATTGGTCATTTCTAAATGAGTTAGGGTCAAGAGCTTGATCGCCTGCTGCAACTGAGGTGTCATCATGAGCTGTTGAGTTTGTTTTAGACTTTGCGAAAGCTTCATGGCCATTTTAATCCCACCTAGTATAAAAGTGAGTTACATCCTAAACTCCGCTCCTAAATAGAACTTCCTTGCTCTTTCGTTATTAATTATTTCTGCTGGGGTACCTTGTACTAACAGTTCACCACTGTTCATAATATAAGCCCGATCTACAATATTAAGAGTTTCTCTAACATTATGATCGGTAATGAGAACCCCTATATTTCTGCGCTTCAAATCTTTAATAATATTTTGAATATCATTAACTGCCAGCGGATCAACCCCGGCAAAAGGCTCATCAAGTAAAATAAATTTAGGTTCGAGAGCCAAGGCCCGAGCTATTTCAACTCTTCGGCGTTCTCCACCGGACAGGGCCGAACCTTTGGAATGTCTTACCTGACTTAAACCAAAATCTTTTATCAGAGAATTGAGCAGAGTCACTCGCTTAGCGCTGGGAAGCAGTCGATTTTCCAGCACACTATAAATATTGGCTTCCACACTTAAATCTCGAAATACTGAGGCTTCCTGAGGTAGATATCCAATTCCTTTTAATGCCCTTACATGAATAGGAGCAAAAGTCAGATCTTCCCCAGAAAAATCTATAACACCTTCATCGGCTTTAATCAGACCTACTATCATATAAAAAGAGGTAGTCTTGCCAGCACCGTTTGGGCCTAGCAGTCCAATCACCTCACCTTGCTCTACTTTTACGCTGACATTATCAACCACACATCTGCCGGCATAAGTTTTCTTTAAATTTTTAGCTTCTAAGTAACTCATTAATACTCACTATTTTACTATTACATTAGTAATTGCATCATCCACTTCCACCGTTTCGGTGTCACCTCTTAGAATAATTCGGTTACCCTTAACTACATCCCTCTCTTGAAATACCTTTGGGTTACCAGTCAAAATAATCTTTTCCTCACTCATAATACCTTCGAGCCTTTCGGCAAAGGCCCTTCTGGTTATTTTTTTATTTCGTGATAACATCAAAGTCTGTTGTAGTTTCACATCGTCAGAAAGCGCATAATACTTGAGCTTTTTATTATATTCCTTTAAGTGAATTTCTCCTTTTAAGGCTTCGGCAGTAATTTGCTGGTGCTTAATAGTAACTTTTCCCAATAAATCAATAATATGGGTGAATAGATCAAAGTTTAAAAGATCTGAAGAAAAATAAACTCTATCCTCATAAACCCTTTTACGAACGATATGACCACTTACTTGATCTTGAAACCTAGATTTTCTCAAACTAAGCCAGCTAGTCGCATTGTCTGCATTAACAAATATGGTATCCCCATTTTCCTTGGAAACCGTTTTAGTTTTCACATTTCCGTTGTAGCTTAAAATTTCTTTTTTCAAATTATATTTAGCCTTGTTTGATTCTATATGTGAATCAACTGTCTCCATTTTTACATCGCCAGATAACTCAATGAGATTTTTATCTCGATCCCACATCCCTTCGTTCGCGGTATATTTTATTTCAGTATCATTTTCCATATATGCCGAGCCGTTGGGTGTAATAACTTTTCCGGTATTTCCATTTTCATACATCACCAATATTTCGCCATTTAAAAACATTTTAGGCTTTTCATTTTCCATAAAAAAATAATCCACCGACGACAAAAAACTTTTTGCTCCTTTGCTTTTCTCGTCGTTGTTATTGTAATCAAGTGGCGTGCTTTCGCCAAAATTGGCAAACATCAAATAAAACGACGACCCCAGTGTGATAATTGCAAACCCAAATAAGAAAAGGGTTTTAGCGCGTTCGTAGATAACCATTATATTGCTTAAATTCCTTTGGTAAATATAATATATTTAACCAATTATATATGCAAATCAACGATAATAAACCTAGTTTCCACAAAAAATTTAGTTTCTTCAACATTTTTGGCCTGTATGATTAATCTATACTATGCTAAACTTGACCATTTTCGATTAGTATTGTCGTATCTTCCAGAGGTTTTTTTGTCATTAACAACATTGGATCAAATTATTCAAAGTGGCCAAAAATTAACTCCTATGATGGAGCAATACTATAAATTAAAAAAACAATACCCCGATATTTTTCTGCTTTACCGCATGGGTGATTTTTACGAAGTTTTTTTTGAAGATGCCGTGGAAGTATCCAAAATTCTCAATATCACGCTTACTCACCGAGGAAGTATTGGCGAAATCAAAATACCTATGGCAGGCATTCCCCATCACGCCGCCTCAAGCTACATAGACAAGCTGACTTCCAGAGGATTGAAAGCAGCCATCTGTGAACAAATTGAAGATCCCAAAGATGCCGTTGGAATCGTCAAAAGGGCCGTCACCCAAGTGGTTTCGCCTGGTATACCCTATGATTTGGAAAAGACTGAAGGACAAGAAAATCGTTTTATTGCCTGTGCCAATTATCAAAATAAAGGTTTTCAATTGGTACTGCTTGATTACACCACCGGACTCTTTAGAGGTTACCTCATAAGTAGTGAAGACGAATTTCTAGAAAAATTAAAATTATATGCCCCCAAAGAAATGATTACCTATATGGGGCAATATGATCATTTTCCCAAAGTGATAGAATATATCAAAACTCAAAATATTTTAAGAACCCATCTCTCCTTCGAGTATTTTGATATTTCCCATAGCAGTATATATATTGAAAAATTAATCCCCTCTTACCAAAGAGACAAAACCCTTTGTGCTGCAAAAGAGATACTCTCCCCCATCGGGGCTTTAGGTTTTTATATCACCTCCACCCAAGATCTATTTAAACTTCATCACATCAGGCCCTTTAGTTTAATTAGTGAAAAAGGTAAAATGAAAATCTCCCTGGCGACCCTCAAAGGTCTTGAAATATTACCTAGCCAAAAAGAAAACACTAAATATTCCATGCTCGGACATTTGGATAAAACCATCACCTCCATGGGAGCGCGCTTTATAAAAAATCTTTTTTTATCTCCACTATGTGACGTGGATTTAATAAATCAAAGACTTGATCTAGTTGAACTTCTTTGTAACCATAAAAATTTTCTAAAGGAAACTAGAGAGCAACTTAAACAAGTGCGAGACATCGAGCGCATTTTAGCTAAAACCACCGCTGGAAAAACTACTCCCTGTGACACCTTAAATCTTATGCAAACCATCAGTGCCTTTGCGGAAATAAATCAAAATTTGCAAACTATTATTAAGTCTCCCCTACCTGATCTCACTCCTTCCAATTTGCCCGAACTAAAAAATCTGGCAGCAGAAATTAAACAAACCATCAACGACGAAATCGGTGCTTCCCTAGACAAGGGAAATTTAATTCGTGATGGTTTTAATAAGCAACGGGATCATCTGAAAAAAATCAGTCAAAACACTCAGGTTGAATTACAAAAAATTGAGGACAAATATAAAAAAGAAACCAGCATCGGTAATCTTAAAATTAAATATAACAACGTAGCTGGCTATTTTATTGAAGTATCCAAATCCCACTTAGACAAAGTCCCTGCCCATTTTAAACGCAAGCAGACTCTGGTGAATGCTGAACGTTATCTTACTGATGAATTGATCCAATTTGAAAAAGAAATTCTGACCGCCAAAGATAGATTAGAAAAAATGGAAAGGGAACTTTTTAATAATTTGCTAGATGCTATTAAAAAACTCTCCAGCGATATTTTAATCATGGCGCACAACCTGGCTTTTTTGGATACCTTTTTATCGCTGTCCTTTGTGGCTTGCCAAGAAGGTTATACTCGACCACATTTTTTAAACCATACAAAAATTTTAGAAGTACAAGGGGGATTTCATCCTCTTATTAAACATTTTATCCAAGAAAAATTCATCCCTCACAATCTTAACTTAAACCAAGATTGCTACTTTGGACTCATCACAGGGCCTAATATGGCCGGAAAAACCACGGTTATGAGAGAAATGGCCATTATCCAATTCTTAAGTCAAATAGGCTCCTTTGTACCAGCTAAAAATGCCACACTTTCAATGTGTGACTATCTTTTTTGTAGACTTGGGGCGAGCGATGATATTACCAAAGGACAATCGACTTTTATGGTGGAAATGACCGAGGCCGCTGAGATTATCAGACATGCCACCCACCAATCATTAATTATTTTAGATGAGTTAGGCCGAGGTACTTCTACTCACGATGGCCTCGCCATTGCTTGGTCCATAACCGAACATCTGGTAAAAAAAACCAAGGCCCTCTGCCTATTTGCCACTCACTATCATGAACTTATTGATGTTGTGTCCAAACTGGCAGGCGCTAAAAACTTAACTACCGAAATTATCAACCAAGATGGAAAAGTACACTTTCTCTATCGTTTAATCGAACAAGGCGCGACCCAGAGTTTTGGAATATATGTAGCTGGACTGGCCGGTCTTCCTGAATCTATTTTAAAACGCTCGAGTGAACTTCTAAATAAATTGGAAGGTTTGCATCCAGTTAATAACCGTAAATCTTCCACTACGCTACAACCTGGTTTTTTTGACAACATTCCCGAGCAAAAAACTCCACAATATTTACTTGATATTGAAAATATCTTAAAAAGTATTGATCCCCTGCAAATGACTCCTATCGAAGCCCTAAGCACTTTGGATCAAATTAAGAAAAATCTACCCCTACAATAATTGGCTAATTGAATTAATCCCACTATCCGATCAATTATTAATGGATCTTCTACATAGAAAAAAAATTATCTTAAAAAAACGCGGTATTGCCTTTGCAATCGACTATTTTTTGATCATGATAATTCATAAATCCATCATGCTTTCCTTCAGCTCATTTTTAACCAATTTTTTATTTCACCTACCAGATAAAATTATCCATGAAGCCCTTAACAATGTTCAAGGGACAAGTTTACTCATTTCCTTCATTGTTTTTTGGGGTTATTTTATCACTTCCTACTACCTTGGAAACGGTCAAACGCCCGGAAAAGTTTTTTTAGGGCTTAGGATTTATGGGGTTAATCAATATCCCACCCTCAAAGAAGCCATGCTTAGAACCCTGGGATACTTTTGTTGTTTTGTCACCTTGTCGGTGCTTTTTGTAATTCCTTATTTTAATAAAAGTAAAAAAGGCATCCCGGATTGGATGTCTGGAACATTTGTCGAATACGAAGACTTTGTTCCTGCAATTGATAGTAATGTTATCCCATTTGTTCAACCAGAGCTCTTTCCAGAAGAGTCTGAAAATAGGAAATCAGCTTAATACTATATGAAAAAAACTCTACTGATTCTGTTACATCTTTCTATTATATCTTTCTCACTACAAGCAACTACCGTAAAGGATTTTGTTACAAAATATATATTTTTAAGGGACGAATATCCACACCAATATGCCATGCCACTACTTGAAGCGTTCTTTGATGTAAGTGATTTTAAAAACCTGACTCCCGAATTTGGTGTTATTAGAGTTTCAATAAAATCCTCCCATTCCAAAACTCCACATGAATGCTCAATGGTTGCAGGTTTTCCTAACCCTTGCGAGTTTTTTAAAAAAACCATGACGGAATTTTTTAGTGAACAAAACTTAGTTAATAATCAATACCAAGACATCACCCTAACTTTTACCGGTTTTTCTCCAGAACTCGTACAACATTTATCCACCCAAAAAAAAGACACCCCTTCACATAAATTCTTATTTAATGATAAAAGCATCACCATCACTCTTAATCAAAAATTCTTTGAAGACAATGAACAAATCATGACCCAAAGCTTAATGTTTTGCTCATTAGACGGAATCCAGCAAATACCTTATAAAATATTTAAAGATAAACCGTTATATGCAAATCCTTCCATGGAACCAACCATAGAAAAACTTCAAGCTATTTCACAAGGGTCTAGAGTTTCAGGCAAGCCAGTTCCAACACAGACATCTCCAAACGATAACAAACAGAATGCTACACCTGTTCAGACTAATAAATAATAGCTAGCGTTGATTAGTTTTATTTCTTATCGACCGGAGCAGTTTGTGACTGTGCGCTCGTAGGACTGACCGCTGTTCCCATAGATTTGCTATCTTTCCCGACAACTCTCTTACTTTCTTCACATTCAAGGCAGCCTTTCTGCGCATCCATAGTTTTAGGAAAATGTGCAAATCCAATAACAGCTGCTTTTTCTAGATCTTCAATACAGCTCTTTGATCCACCTTCATGACATTTTGTGAACATTTTAAATAATTTAAATGCATCCTCGCAAATTTGCTCACAAACTTTCTGATGCGTACCACCTGAAGGAGCCCCAGATGCTTCAAGCTGACAACTTGAAGAACATTTGGAACTGAATTCTGCTCGAAGACTGTAGAGGTTTATTTCGTCTTGTCTACAATACTGCATTAAACCGCTATTAGTGATATCACCAACTTTACTTAAATAATTTATATAACTTGTATTATACATGGTTTGAAGTTTATCTAGATCAAAAGCGAATTGTATAATCGTGGAGGATAACTTTTTACATGTGTCTTTCTCTAGGACTTGGGTTTTCTCATTGGCATTGACTAAAATTTGATTAGAGACTATTAAAAGAAATAATACCTTAACAACAATCTTCACTTTATACTCTCCCATTTAGTCTTACCGATAATGCTGATCGGCTGAATAATTTTAAAAGATTAGCCAGTTTTTCACACTAACCCGAGTGGTTTAGTCGACCTTTTGTTCATTTGCTGGAAGTAACTTTTTAAAATGGTCGCCAGAAAAATAAGCCCAGCTCCAAGTAAAGTGATTAAAGTCACAGTTTCCTTGTGCACAAGCCACGCAATGATAGGGCTAAAAGCTGGTTCAAATAAAAGTAAAAGTGAAGCTTCAAAGGCCGGTACTTTGGATAGCCCTTTCAGCATGAATAAATAGGCTATCGATATTTGGATAACTCCAAGAAATAGTATTAAGAAAACATCACTCATGAGAAAAGATTGCACGGGAAGCGCAAAGGGCATCGATATAGCGGAAGCCAGTAAGTTTCCCCAAAGTAAAAGGATAATTCCCTTATTAGCATCATCATCTCGCTTTAAAAAACGCAGTCCCATAATTAGAAACGCCCAGCAAACTCCCGCACAGCAAGCCAATATATTGCCAAGGATGGGGTTAGACGACAGTGCTCCACTGCCACTGGTTCCTGCAAATAAAAGAGCAATTCCTGCCACAATTGGAATAATCAACAACAAATCACTGCGTTTGATTTTTTCTTTCAAGAAAAACGGACTCAGTAGCATGATGTATAAAGGAGAGGCACTTTGTAAAAAAATGGAATTGGCTGCCGTGGTTAATTTATTGGATAAAACAAAAAAAATAACCGTCATGGCATAGGCCACACAAACCATTAATATTTTTTTACTAGGAAGTACTCTGGCTTTGGGAAGTATAATAAATAAAAAAATGACGGCCACTAACGAACGAAAAGAAGCCACTTGAAATCCCGTAAGCGTGGTTCCTTTGATAGCCGCACCTGCAGTAGAAAAAAGCAGTGCCGCTATAATAATCATCATTCTATTCATATTTTTTTCTGATAATTACTTCCAACGCATATTAAGTTCATCCAACTGAGCAACACTTGGTGCAGAAGGAGAACCGGCCATCAAATCGGAAGCTGAGGTAGTTTTAGGAAAGGCAATAACGTCTCTTATGTTATCCGTATTGCATAAAAGCATAATAAGTCGATCAAGCCCAAAGGCCATACCACCATGAGGTGGAGTACCGTATTTTAGTGCGTCGATAAAAAAGCCAAACTGATTTCTGGTTTCTTCTTCGGTGAATTTTAAAATCTTGAACATTTGAGACTGAACATCGGTATTAAAAATCCTCATTGAACCACCGGCGATCTCATAACCATTGCAAACCAAATCGTAAGCATCTGCCAGACATTTTTTTTGTCTTTCCATATCATCACTTAAAAAATCATTGAGATATTCTTTTTTAGGCATAGTGAATGGGTGGTGTCTAGCCACTAGTCTATTTTCTTGTTCGCTGTACTCAAAGAGCGGAAAATCATAGACCCATAAAAAGGCATACCCCTTTCTATGCAGTTTAAGTTCTTTTCCCAGGTGACGCCTAAGTGCATCGGCACTAGCATGAGCAACTTCTTCTTTTTTATCTGCAAAAAATAACCAGATTCCATCGCCCTTATCCTCACTCATAGAATCAAGCTTATGATAAATCTCATCCGTAATATATTTTGAAATACCGCCAGTTCTTTGATTTTTTTCAAGCTTAAACCAAGCCACTCCTTTTCCACCATAGGGTTTAACCACTTCCACAAAGGAATCAATGATCTTCCTGGAAAAAACTCCCAGTTTCTCAGGAACAAACATGGCCTTGATTAACCCACTTCCTAGGGCATCTTTAAAAACCCCAAACTCCGTAGCTTTAAACAGATCTGTAACAATCATATGTTTCAATCCAAAACGAATATCTGGTTTATCGCTACCATAGAGATCCATCGCTGTATTAAAATCCATCATCGGAAGTTTAAAATCAGCTTCCAGTTTAAATATTCTTTTAATAATTTTAGTGGCAAGTTCTCTGATAAAATCTTGAGTAATGAAGCTGGCTTCAATATCAATTTGAGAAAACTCAGGCTGTCTATCGGCCCGCAGGTCTTCATCTCTAAAACATCTGCATATTTGAAAATATCGATCGGTTCCCCCAATCATCAACAGTTGTTTGAGGGTTTGAGGCGATTGAGGTAGCGCATAGACTTTATTTTTATTGACCCGGCTTGGAACGATATAATCCCTGGCCCCTTCCGGTGTGGATTTATACAAAATAGGAGTTTCCACTTCCACAAAATTTTCATTCATTAAAACTTCTCTGGCCATAAAGCATGCCTGACTTCTAAGTTTTAATATATCTTGTAACTTATTGGTTCTAAGCTCCAAGTAGCGATATTTAAGTTTCAAATCATCCGTAGCCTCGATGGCCCCAAAGGGAAGAAACGGAATACTGTCAATATCACTTCGAGAAAGCAGTTCTAATTTGGTAACCGAAACTTCTACTTCGCCGGTAGGCATATTTTTATTTTTTGCATCTGTTGGTCTTGGGTGAACAACTCCCTCAACGCGCACAACTGATTCGAGAGAGACTTTTTTTAATTCTTCTAATTTCTGATTATCTTTTAGATACTCCCCAAAAGATAATTGAGTCATACCATACTTATCCCGAAGATCCATGAAATGCAGTCCACCTAAATCTCGATATTTGTTTACCCAACCACATATTGAAACGTGTTTATTCACATCTTCAATCCGAAGTTCACCACAAGTATGGGTTCGTAGCATTTGATTCATAAATCCCTCTTTTTAAAACCAATAAAAAAAATTATAATAGATAAGTGACAAACATTACTAAAATCCACATCAAAAATCTAGTTATTATCATTTTTCTGGGAATTTTACTTCCTCTAAAATCCTATGCACTTTTAAAAGTAGAATACCCACTTTTAATCCCACCTGACCAAAAAATAAGAGTGCAACTTGCAGTCACCGTAAATGATCTAAAAAAGGGTTTATCCGGGGTTAAAGCAGAGGATTTTAAAGAAGATCAAGGTATGCTTTTTTGTTTCGAGAAACAGGAAATTAAGGTTTTTTGGATGCCCGATACCAGATTTAACCTTGATATTTTTTTTCTAAGCGGCGATCTTACGGTATTGGATATTGAAAGAAACATGCCCTTTTACCTAGGCTTTGATAATCCCAAGAAGATACCACGCACTCGCCCCATAATTGCCCACCATGTCCTGGAAATGAGAGCTGACTCACCTCTTGCTAAGAAG
>Ga0208375_1001774_pt1 | contig 22567 bp, 41 predicted proteins | sample RifOxyD1_FD_184038 | JGI IMG/M metagenome (GOLD analysis project Ga0208375, IMG submission 184038) | Soil microbial communities from Rifle, Colorado - Rifle Oxygen_injection D1 (SPAdes) | ecosystem: Environmental > Terrestrial > Deep subsurface > Rock core/Sediment | place: Rifle, Colorado... | reverse complement strand
GATTATTTTGGGTTTAAAAAGTTAGTGTTGAATTAGATAAAATAAGCGCCGCCAGCAGGATTTGAACCTACACACCCTTACGGGCATCCGCTCTCAAGGCGGACGGAATCTCCCGCAGAGGAGACTAGCAAAAAGCGTAGTCTTTTGCTCTGTACCGGGTTATCCGATGACGGCACGTATATAACTCGTCCGTTAACTATTTATTAAATTGCCTATTATGAAGTTATATGTCAGAAAAGGAAAAACCCTATAAATTCTTAAAAAACTCGGTTACTGCGGATATTGCGTTTGAAGCTACAGGTAAAACGCTAAATGAGTTATTCAAGAACTGCGCTATGGCTTTAATGGATACGATGGTTGATATGAAAACCGTAAAACCGAGATTAAAGAAGCCAATTAGGCTTAGGGCTAAAGATGAAAGTGCGCTTTTGATTAACTTTCTTAATGAAATTGTATATTATAAGGATGCAGAGTCTATGCTAATTAGTAGTTTTAAAGTTGATATTAAAAAAAAGGAAGATGCTTATTTACTGACAGCAGAGATTTCCGGCGAGCCATTGCAAATGAATAGACATCTCTTACGTTCAGATGTTAAAGCGGCAACTTGGCATAATTTCAAATTAGAGAAGAAAGGAAGTAAATACATCGCTGCAGTTGTTCTTGATATTTAGCGAAATATAAGAAACATTTATATCACTAAAACGCAGTTTTGCGCTATGTTCCAAGTGCCAACTAAGAGGCCGCCACTGAAGCGCATTTCTGATGTTGCCAGACAAACATTGGGTATAAATACTAAAATATATAATTATAGTTATGAAATTCAGCGAGGATTTCGCCATTATCCACGCATATTTATGTTCTGATGGCATGGTCAAGCAGTTTGGCAAACATTACCAAATTAAATTTACAAACATAGACGCAGTTTTGCTGAATGATTTCGATAAAAGATTTGTTAGAGAATTTGGTATCAAACCCCATCACTATGAAGAAGGTCACATAAGCAAGTTAATAGTTTTCAATAAAACATTATTTTTTGATTTGCTTAAATTCGGGCCATACGACTCCAGAAACTGGAAAGTTCCGTTTAGTTTTCTTACTAAAAAAACTGCAGCTCTATGGCTGCGTGCTTTCTTCGACGCGGAGGGCTGGGTAGAATTGCAGGTCGCTAAAAGCAGATCTGTAAGAGTTGATTGTATAAATGAAAACGGAATGAAGCAAGTAGCAAAATTGCTGGGCAGATTTGGAATCCGGTCGCAACTAAAAATTAGAGAACCAAATTATATGTGGAGATTAAATATATGCGGAAAAGAAAACCTTGCGAAATTCAAAGACAAAATAGGATTTTTGCACCCCGCCAAGGCCGAACTGATGCATAAAATCGTGGAGTCTTATAAAGATTATGAATGGGATCTGCCAAGAACAAAATCCAATGTGATAAAATTCGTTAAGAAAAATGGCAGACTAAGAAAATCACGTGGTGAGATTAGATTTTTCTCTATTAAAAGAGACAATTTAACTAGCTTCAAGAAAGTATTAAATAAGTACAAACTACATTCAAAGTTACAAGGCCCATGGTTAAACTCACAAGGAAGGAAATATTATTGTCTCCTATTAAAAGAGATGGAGGTAAAAAATCTGTGATTAAACCACCAACCGAGAGACCGCCACTGAAGCGCATATCCGATGTTGTCTGGGAGATTTCTTCGAGCTACAAGAAAGACAACCCTAAGATGCAGGTGCCTGCGCGCATCTACGGCACTAAAAAGCTGATAGATGAGATGGATTTGGCAGTCTTTGAACAGGTAAGTAATGTTGCTTGCTTACCAGGAATTGTGAAAGCTGCAATGTGCATGCCTGATGGGCACTGGGGATTTCGGCAAGCCAGACTTTGACTTCCGACCCTTTACGGTTTCCCCATCGGCGGAGTTGCTGCTTTTGACATAGATAGGGGTATCATAAGCCCGGGTGGGATAGGCTACGACATAAATTGCGGAATGCGATTAATCAGAACAGATTTTACACTAAAAGAAATTGAGCCGAAATTAAAACAGTTAGTTGACAGTTTATTTAGATTAGTTCCAGCAGGCGTCGGACGAAAAGGTTTCGTTAGACTTACGGGAAAAGACTGGAAAGATGTTGCACAGGATGGAGCGCAGTGGTGCATAAAAAAAGGATACGGATTTGACAAAGATAAAGAACATATAGAAGATTACGGCGCAATTCAGGGAGCAGATGCGTCAGAAGTTTCTGACAAAGCAGTCAAGCGCGGAGTTACAGGTCTTGGAACATTGGGAAGCGGCAATCATTATTTAGAAATTCAAGTAATTAAAAAAGAAAATATTTTTGATGAAAAGATTGCAAAAACATTTGGATTATTTCCAGGCCAAGTTGTTGTAATGTTGCATACAGGAAGCAGAGGACTCGGACACCAAATCTGTACAGATTATGTAGATATGTTCAGACCAAAATTGAAAGAGTGGAATATAGATGTAAGAGATCAGGAATTAAGCTGCGCTCCACTATACACTAAAGAAGCTGAAAGGTATTTGAAAGCAATGCGCAGTGCCGCTAATTATGCATTCGCAAACAGGCAAGTAATTACTCATCAAATTAGAAAAGGATTTTCAGAAGCATTCGGAAAAAATATTGACAATATGGGAATGGAATTGATTTACGATATAGCTCATAATATTGCTAAAGAAGAACAGCACATAGTTGACGGCAAGAAAAAGAAAGTTTTAGTGCATAGAAAAGGCGCTACAAGATGTTTTGGTCCGGAGAGAAGCGAATTAGCAAAGATATTCAGGAAAACTGGCCAGCCGGTAATTGTTGGCGGTTCTATGGAAACAGGATCTTATCTTTGTGTCGGCACAACAAAAGCAGAGGAAGAAACATTTGGCTCAACGATGCACGGAGCAGGCAGAACTATGTCGAGAACAGCCGCTATGAGAGAATTCCAAGGCCAGCAATTGCAGAAGTCAATGGAGAAGAAAGGAATCTATGTTCACGCAGTTTCTATGTCAGGCTTAGCAGAAGAAGCTGGCAAGGCGTACAAAGATATCAACGAAGTAATTGACACAATGGATCAAGCTGGAATTAGTAAAAAAGTTGTAAGATTTTTACCTATTGGAAATGTAAAGGGTTAAGCATTAGGATCGTGCTTCTTAACTAAGCCATCATATTCATCGTATATTTTCCAAATTGAAATAACAAGTATTATTCCGATTGCTAATAATACTACATCCGTGATTTGAACATAAGTTAAGTAATCGTGCGTATATTTCCAATAAACTGCACTCGCGGAATATATTGCAAGAATTCCATTTGTGAAAATTAAAGTTAATAGAATTTTTAATGGAGCTGTATCTCTGCCTTTACCCATTATTTCTTTTAATTTCAGAGCTAGTGCGAATGCAATTCCAATTAATGCAACAGCTGCTAAACTAATGTATGCAAATATACTATACGCCATTATTCATTCTCCAAATGTTTCAAATACACAAATTCTGGATATACTGGATTTGAACTTAATGTTACTTTACAGTCGTCTGCAAATCTTTTAAGATCGTGTTCAATAAAGTGTCTTAAGTTATTGTTGTTTTTTGCAGAGCAAATTAATAAATAATTATATTGTCCAGAAACTTCAAAGCAATTGAGTACTTTTGCATTTACAGAAATAACTTTTCTAAACTCTTCCTGCTGTTTTTTTGGTACTTGCATTTCAACAATTAAAGTTTGATAATTTAATTTGTCTAAATTCAAAGATGCAGATATTTTTAGTATGCCACCTTCTATTAATTTGTCAATTCGTGTGGCAATTGCGACTCGTGATATATCCATACCATTAGAAAGATTAGTCAATGACAATCTGCCGTCTTTTGCAAGCTTACTAATAATTTGTTTATCAATGTCATCAAGCATTTATTTGATAAAAAATAGTATGTATATAAAATAATCGTTGTGTTGTTACAATAAGTAATATACACTTTACTTTAGAAACATTTATATATAAGATACTTACATAATGTAAGTATCGAACTGAAATTGCTTACAGTTCGAATCCGTCTTGCAAAGGAAATTCCTTTGCATCACACTCATTAAGGGGGTTCAAATGACAACAAAAAAAAGACAAAAACGATTGCAGGTGTTCGATTTGCAAAAAAATATTGAGGCAGATGCCTATTACAAACTTTTGACAAAGATAGCTAAACAAGATATTAAAGTTCCAATAATGGCAAAAGGCACGATGCGAATGGTCGATATGTCTAAACAGCTTAAGAAATCTGATTTTTATCCGCCATTTGAAGCCTACTGGACAATTAAAGAGAGACAGCTTATACCAGCTCTTTCAACTCAAACTCACTTCTAAAGGACAAAGCAAACTTCGGTTTGTTAGTCACCTGAACTACGTTCAGGCGAAGTGGCCAACGCCGTAATAATATTGCGGCGCCTCCAACCAATCCGAGCGCTTCCAAAGTCTGCTCGGATTTATATTCTTAATATCGTCGATGTAGTGCGAAACCGTAAACTTTATATACTATACTATCTATATTGTAAATATAAAATGGCAGGTAATAGCTGGATTGACGTATATTGGGAAATGAGCGTAGATCCCAACTATTTAGGCGAATCGGCTGAAGATACGAATTACCCTTTTCCAAGAGATAGTAATAAACCAGAATATGATGCCTTTGGTAATCAACATACGTTAGATAGAATAGGAGAGGAAAATAAATGATAGAAGAAAGTCCACATGATGACAACGGAGTAGCTTCTTTAGCTAGGCTTGTTAGGTGTCTTAACGGTGGCCCTTTTCTTGATTCTGATTTTGATTTTGATTCTGATTCTGGACTAAGAAGGGGAAAACCCTATAAAATAGGTCTATATTGCTCGGATGAAGAAACAAGAAAAAGAAACCAAGCAGATATTTTAGCTGCGCTTTACAATGCTTCTAGACCACAAGGCATGGGATTTCAGCAGTATGATCCTACACCTATGACGCGCGAACAAGCCCAAGAACTACTTGATAGAGGAACTAGGTTTGATTATATTAAAGGAAGAGTTATGCATATAAATCTTTCAGGTGATTATCTTGATCCTCATGAGTATGATAGAGATAATGGTTATGGTGCTGCAGCGCGCGCAGTCTTCTCGTTAACTATGGGACAAGGAGTAAATTCTCCGCACGCGCAAGATGTACATATTTCAGGAACTCAAGATTCAGCTCGTACTTTAGAAAGCCAACTTCGCGTGAAATCCAAAACTACTGAAGTTACAGATGGTGAGGCTGCTGATGTTTTTGAGTTGGGTTATAGTGGTGTTGCTGATGTTCTAAGACCAAACATTGAAAAAATCACTAAACCTGAATAATTACTCTTCTTCGCCTATTGACTTTATATCATCCTCTGTTAATTCTAGAAGTATTTTATTTAATGTCTTGTTAACACCATTAGCTTTAGTTATTATATTTTTAATTTGAGCTTTAAATTCTGCTAAGTCTTTTCTTGCGGTAAGTATTGGTACTTCACCAAGAACCATTAAATTTGTTACCTGCAAAACTTGAGCTTTAATATGATCCATCTCCGCCTCTAATTCTTCTCTGCGCTGTTTATATTTATTAAATTGCCCGATACGTTTGGCAACTACTATAGAATCTCTTCTCTTTATTGCCCTGACTTCTTCCAAAGGTATAATTTTCTTATGTCTAAAAAATGGAAATGCCATAAGCTCGGAAGGTAATTAAAGTATAAAAGAGTTCTCTATAACAAGGTTTATAAACCGCAGAAAGCCGATTTCTATTACCCCTGCAAATCTAGAATTCTGTCGCTTTAGATAATACTCTCCGAGAGAAAAGTGTATTCGAAATGGGTAGCGTTTAATGCTACGCGTTTGACTGGTCCATTAAATGGACTGAGATGTATAAATGGGACATACGAAAAGAAAGCGACCACAAAGAGGAAGTAGAGCTGTTTGGCCTAGAAAGAGAGCTAAGCGAATCAACGCTATGGTTAAGAATTTTGCTCAAATTAAAGATACTAAACTTTCAGGATTTGCCGGCTATAAAGCCGGAATGACATCTATTATTATTGTTGACAATCGGCCTAAATCACCAACAAAAGGCGAAGAAATAAAGAAAGCTGTTACTATTCTAGAAGCTCCGGCATTGAAAGTCGCTGCTGTAAGACTTTACTCAAAAGATAGTTATGGCAGAAAAGCAATGTCCGAACTTTGGGCAGAGGGTTTAAACAAAGACAAAGATTTGCTAAGAAAGTTGGGACTTCCAAAGAAGAGAAAAGTTACATTAGATATTATAAAAAACAAATTAGCAAATGTTTCTGAAATAAGACTTATCGTTTACACACAGCCGAGAATAACAGGTTTAGGAAAGAAAACGCCGGAAGTTTTTGAAATTCCAATCGGCGGAAATGTCGAATCGCAGTTTTCTTACGCAGCTGAAAAACTTGGAAAAGAAATTAACGCATCAGATATATTCAAAGCAGGAGAATTTGTAGATATGCACGGCGTTACAAAAGGAAAAGGATTCCAGGGCGATATAAAGCGTTTTGGTGTAAGACTTGAAAGCCACAAAGCAGAATTCGGAAGACGACATCGAGCAACAATGGGACCTACTGCACCAAGTAAAGTTGGATGGTGGATTCCAATGCCAGGACAAATGGGCTTCCATAAACGAACGCACTATAATTCTCAAATATTAAAGATTGCAAATGTAAATGACTTACAAGTAAATCCAATTTCTGGTTTGTCACATTACGGAAAAGTTAAAGGCGATTTCATTCTGATTGCAGGTTCCGTTCCAGGAGCAAAAAAACGATTAATTATTTTATCTCACGCTATTAGACCAGCAAGTAAATTTACTGAAGCACCAGAAGTAGTAGAAGTAAGTTTAAGGAGCCAGCAGCAATGACATCCGCACCTAAACAAACTAACCCACAATGGAGTACAGAAAGCACAATAGGAAATAATCCTAAACCCAAATCGCAATGGAAGACAGAATCTACTGCAGAGTATATTAAACTTAAAAATTTAGAACAAGTTGACAGAATTCTTAATAAATTAGCACGTATGGAATTTAAAGAAGCGGAAATATATTGCGTAAGTAACGGATTTATTCCTACATACATACCAACAGATGTAGAATTAGATTTGTTAACGAGAATGCGTCCTAATGCAAGTCATAATATTTATCTAAAAGATGCAGAAGAAAAAGATGCATTGTTTAATTTAGTCCAAAAAGATTACATTGTTAAAGGTCCATATAATTATCATTTAACTCCACTTGGAATATTTTTCTTAGGTCCGGATACTTTAGAGGAGAAATCACAATGACTAAAACAGCAGTTTATTCAATCAAAGGCGAGAAGATTGCAGACGTAGAATTACCAAAGCAGTTTTCTGAAACAATACGTCCTGATTTGATAAAGAGAGCAGTCTTAGCCATTCAATCTCATAATTTCCAAGCTTACGGAACAGATCCAGAAGCAGGTAACAAACAAGGTAAAGCTTGGACGAAGAACAGACATAAATGGAATACAACATACGGTCAAGGTCAATCAAGAGTAGCAAGAAAATCTCTTTCTACAAGGGGAAAAAGAATTCACTGGGTTGGAGCTAGAATTTCGCAGGCAATTGGTGGTAAGAGTGCTCAAGCGCCAAAAGTTGAAAAAATAATTTACCAAAAAATAAATGTAAAGGAAAGATTGAAGGCATTGCGTTCTGCAATTGCAGCTTCAATTAACAAAAACTTAGTTGAACAAAAACATACATTAAACGGCATAAAGGGCTTCCCATTAATCGTTGAAAATAAAATTGAGAACTTAAAGAAATCAAAGGAAATAATTGATACGTTAAATAATTTAGGATTATCACAAGAACTTGACAGAACAAAGCAGAAGAAAGTAAGAGCTGGAAAAGGAAAGATGAGAGGAAGAAAATACAAGAGAAAAGTCGGACCTTTGATAGTTGTTTCAGGACCTTGCGATACAGAAAAATCTGCAAGAAATGTTGCAGGTGTTAAAGTTTGCCAAGTCAGATATTTAAATTCCGAACTTTTGGCGCCGGGCGCAAAGCCGAGCAGACTAGTAATTTGGACACCAGCGAGCTTAGATATAATGTTGAAGGAGAATTTATTCAAATGATAATTGATCCGTACAGTATATTACTGCATCCGCTTAGCACGGAAAAAGCAGTTCGTAAAATGGAAGCAGAAAATGTATTGATTTTCATAGTAAGCAACAAAGCAACAAAAGTGCAGATAAAATGGGCTGTTGAAAAAGCATTCAACGCTAAAGTTGTTAAAGTCAACACACTGCTTGACAGGAACGGTAGTAAGAAAGCGTACATCAAGCTTTCTCCAGAAACGCTGGCAGTTGACATAACTACACAATTAGGATTGGCATAAGAATGGGAAAAAGAGGAATACAACGAGCGAGAGGAGCGGGCGGTCCTAGATATAGGGCTCCTAGTTTTAACTATGCAGGTAGATTAACCTATCCAAAACAAACAGATGAAACTTTACGAGGAGAAGTTATAGATATAATAAATTCTGTTGGACATTATGCACCGCTCGCAGTTGTAAGGTACGAAGACGAACAGGAAGTTCTTTTGCCGGCAGCATTAGGCTTGCGAAAAGGCGACACAGTTTTTGCAGGAAAAAACGCTCCTGCAAAACAAGGAAATATTTTACGCTTAGGAGATGTACCATCAAGTTATCCAGTTTTTAATATTGAAATTGTTCCGGAAAACGGACCAAAATTTGTCAGAAGTTCAGGTATGGCTTACGTAGTAACCAAAGAAGGAGATAAAGTTATTTTGAAAATGCCGTCAAAGAAACTTGTCAAAATAAATGAAAACTGCCGAGTAATTGTTGGCGTAATTGCCGGCGGAGGCAGAATTGACAAACCGTTTGTAAAGGCGGGAAAGAAACATATCGCACGAAGAAGAAGAGGTAAGCTACATCCAACTGTAAGCGGTGTAGCACAGAATGCTGTTGACCACAAATTCGGTGGTACTCACAGAAGAACAAAGGGAAGACCAACAACCACCTCAAGAAATGCGCCTCCTGGAAGAAAAGTTGGTTTGATTGCAGCTAGAAGCACTGGAAGAGGAGGCAAGAAGAAGTAATGGCAAAAGAATTCAAATACAAAGGAAAAACGCCGGAAGAATTACAGGCAATGAGTTTGAAAGATTTAGCTGAATTGCTACCTTCTGAAAAAAGAAGAAACATTAAACGAGGTTTTACCATAATACAAAAGAAACTTTTGGAAAAAGTCAAACAACAAAAAGAAGGCAAAAGAAAAAAGCCTATTAAAACGCACGCAAGAGATATGGTAATTTTGCCAGAAATGTTTGGATTAACACTTCATATTCATAACGGAAAAGAATTCGCTCCGTTAGAAATAAAACCGGAGATGATGGGATGGAATCTTGGCGACTTTGTAATGACAAGAAAAGACGTCAAACACTCTGCCGCTGGAGTCGGCGCAACAAGAGGTTCCAAACACCAATCAGTAAAGTAAAATGACACAATACAGCTTTCAAGGATACGATGGAAAAACAATGGCAAGAGTAGTTGGAAAAAATTTGCAAATCTCTTCCAAGAAAGCATACGAAGTTGCAAATTTCATACGCGGCAAGAAAGCAGATTCAGTCCTGCGAGATTTGCAATTAGTTATTGAGAAAAAGAAAGCCGTGCCTTACCGACGTTATCATATGAATGTATCTCCTAAACGAGGAATTGGTCCTGGAAAATATCCTGTAAATGTTTCATTTGAAATCATAAAACTCATAGATAGTTTGAAAGCAAATGCAAAAGAGAAAGGATTGGACGAAAAGAATTTGGTACTTTTGCACGCTGCAGCCCATCAAGGTCCGAAAATAAGACATAATGGACGACAAGGTGGAACAAGAAAGAACGCTCATTTTGAACTTGTTGCAAAAGAAATTGAAAAAGAAAATAAGCAAGTGTTAAAGAAAGTTCAACCTGAAACTACCAAGGTTAGTACAGGAGTAAAATCACAATGATAGAACGAGATAAATCAAAAATAGGAGGCGGCAGATTAGTTTTTGCTAATCTCGTATTTGTACAATGATAGAACGAGAATTTATCAAAGAACGAACATTGCATCTGAAAGTAAAGGAATACTTAGATGCGATGGTAGGCAGTACATCAGGTATCGGAGGTATTAAAATAGAAAAGACTCCGCTCGGCGAAAAAATAATCATAGAAGCAGTACGTCCAGGTTTGATAATTGGAAGAGGCGGTAAAATTATTCAGGAATTGACAGTAACTTTGAGAAATAAATTCAAGTTCGAAAATCCACATATTGAAGTTATAGAAATAGAACAACCAAATTTAAGCGCTTCAGTTATGGCTAAGAAAGTAGCGTCTGATTTGGAAAGATTTGGCGCTTCACGTTTCAAAGCAATTGGTTACAGAACTCTTACTCAAATAATGAGAGCAGGTGCATTGGGCGCTGAAGTAGTTATTGGAGGCAGAGGCGTTCCTGGTGCAAGAGCGCATACGTGGAGATTCCCTGCAGGCTATATGAAAAAGAGCGGACAAATTGCTCTTGAGCAGGTCGATTATGTAAAGACTGGCGCTAATTTGCGTTCCGGCACAGTCGGAATACAAGTAAGAATAATGCATCCAAGTATTCAATTGCCAGATAGAATTACAATACTCGAAGATGTTGTAATACCAGAAGATGTCCAGAAAGAAATTGACGCTTTGGAAAAAATAGAAAAGAAAGCAGAAAAGAAGTCTAAGAAATCTAAGACCGTTACAGTTCCGCAAGACGAGACAACAGAAATAGAAGATTCAAACGTCAAAACAAAATCAAAAACAAAAAAATCAGACACTAGTGAAGAAACTGAAAATAATATTTCTGAAGAAGACTTGAGCAAAACATCAGATGAAGTAGTAATTGAAACTAAGGAGGGTGATTCACAAAATGATAAAACAAAATAATGAAAAGATTAGACGTTTTGTTAATCATATCGGGAGTTTGTAAAATGAAATCATTGAAGATAATAAAAAATCTAGGCGGTAAAGAACGCAAGGCGCTGCTTGAAAATGTAAGAAAAGAACTGATTAAATTGTATGCACAAAGAGCAGTAGGCTCTGTTGTTGAAAGCCCCGGTAAAATCAAAGCCCTGCGAAAAACAATTGCACGTATATTTACATTAGAAGCTAATACAAATTTGGCTGAAAAGGGAGGTCAGAAGTAAAATAATGTCAGAGATATGCGCGGTTTGCGGATTGCCTAAAGACATTTGCGTATGTTCGGATATATCAAAAGAAGGACAGAAAATAGTTGTCAAAATGGACAAGAGAAAATACGGAAGTCCAACAACTGTTATCGAAGGTCTTGAAGGACGGGATGATGAAATAAAAGCCGTTGCAAAAAAACTCAAAGAAAAACTCGCTTGCGGCGGAACATACAAGGCAAAAACAAAGACTGTTGAAATGCAGGGTGACCATAGGAAAAAAGTCAAAGAACTGCTTGTTCAACTTGGTTTCGCTGCAGACAGCATTGAGGTGATCCAGTAATGGCAATCACACCAACTAACTTGGTTCGTCACGAACTCATCGGTTTGAATGCCGAAGTAACTGATGCAAAAAACAAAAGCAGCATCGGTTTGAAAGGTAAAATCGTTGACGAGACATACAAGACGCTTGTGCTGGAAAATAACAAAGGCGAAAAGCGAGTGTTCAAGGAAAACACTACGTTAAAAATCATACTTCCTGACAAACGAAAAGTTGCAGTTGAAGGCACTTTACTTGTTGCGCGTCCGTGGGATCGCATCAAGAAAAAACTGCCGAAATGGTAAATAAAAAAATGGTAAACAAAAAAACACAACAGAAAGAAAACACCGCTAAAGTTTTCTATAAAAGCGGAAAGCCAATCTATCTACGCGGAAGAATCTTCGAAGGTATTGTAGTTTCTGATAAAATGCAGAAAACAGTTACAGTTGAATGGCCAAGAATTGTTTACCTGCCAAAATATGAACGTTACGAAAAGAAACGTTCACGAGTTCACGCTCACAATCCAGCAGAAATCTCTGCGAAAGTTGGTGACAAAGTAAAAATTGCAGAATGCAGACAGCTTGCAAAAACTGTTTCGTTTGTAGTAATAGAAAAGCGAACTTCTGCAGGAGGCGCAAACTAATGAAAGATGTAAAAGCAAATGTCAGCCGATCTCTTCCAATTGGAGCAAACGTAGTAGGAGCAGATAACGGCGGAGCTAAAATAATGAGAATAATTTCCGTTAAAGGTTTCAAAGGCAGAACAAGAAAATTGATGGCGGCGGGAGTTTCAGATAGGGTAAAAGCAACTGTAATTTCCGGAAAGCCAGATATGGTGCACAAGCTCGTTGATGCAGTAATAGTTAGACAAAAAAAAGAATTTGAAAGACCAGACGGAACGAAAGTAAAGTTTGAAGATAACGCAGCTATAGTTTTGAAAGATCCAAAACTTGGACTGCCAAAAGGTACACTCATCAAAGGACCAATTGCAAAGGAGGTAGCATTGCGATGGCCGGCAGTAGCTAAAATCGCAACTAGCATTTTGTAATGAAAAAAGATTGGAATAAAACGTGGAACTCCAGCACACAGCCAAGAAAGCAGCGCAAGTTTAGACATAACGCTCCTATTCATATCAGACGAAAGTTAATGTCAAGTACATTGTCAAAGGAATTAAGAAAAAAATACGGACGCAGAAATTTCCCAGTAAGAGTAGGAGACAAAGTCAAAGTATTAAGAGGGCAGTTCAAAGGAAAGCTCACAGAAATTGAGAAAGTTGATGTAAGAAATTATAAAATTTACTTGAGAGATGTTCAGTTGAAAAAACAAGGCGGACAGATACCGATAAAATATCCAGTATCGCCTTCAAATGTTCAACTGATAACTTTAAATTTGGACGATAAAGCCAGAATCAAGAGAGTGGAGAAAAAGTAATATGACCAAAACAAAACATATGTCAAGATTGGCAGCACCGAAAACGTGGCCAATTAAGAGAAAAGGAGTAAAGTGGATAACTGCACCTACGCCAGGCGCTCATACGCGCGAATTATCAATGCCATTAGCAGTCTGTTTGAGAGAATTAATTCAGATAGCAGAAACGACAAAAGATATAAAGAAACTTTTGAATGCCAAAGAAATAATAGTTAACGGCAGAACAATAAAAGATGTAAAATGTCAAGTTGGACTTTTTGACGTTATATCTATTCCGAAAATAGGCAAGAATTACAGATTAGTTATGAACCTAATCGGCAAATTGAATTTCATAGAGATTTCAAATGAAGAAGCGAAATTCATCATTGCGAAAGTTATCGGCAAAACTACATTAAAGAAAGCGAAGTCGCAGTTGAATTTGAGCAACGGTTGGAATATTTTATCAAATGAAAAATACGGTGTCGGTGATGTACTGTTTGTTGACGTCAAGACAAGAAAACCTATCAAGCATTTCGCATTCGCAAATGGAAAGCTTGCCTACATCGTAGGCGGAAAGCATCCGGGAGTTTTTGCAAAGATAAAAGAAACAAAAGAAATTGGCGAACTCAAGAAACGCAAGATAGCTGTAATGAAAAACGAAGGTGAAACCTGGGAAACTGATGCTAATCAATTATTTGTAATTGGAGACAAGGAGGCCGAAATTAAACTACAATGACTGCCATTACAACTACTATGAATAAGAATAGAGAAATATTGATTGATAAAGTAACGTTAAACATAGGCGCAGGTACAGAAACAGCAGATGTTGAAAAGGCAGTTCTTTTGCTGGAACAAATATCTGGTATGAAAGCGGTTAAGGCGAAAGCAAGACGCAGGATTGCAAATTTCAAAATAAGGCCAGACTTACCAATAGGCGCATTAGTTACACTACGCGGAGAAAAAGCCAGGGAATTATTAGTGAGATTATTGAAATCAGTTGAAAACAAAATCAAAGAAGAAAGTTTCACGCAAAATGGATTTTCATTCGGTATCAAGGAATACATTGACATACCAGACGTAAAGTACGATCCAAAAATTGGAGTAATAGGTTTGCACGTTAATGTCGCTTTAGCAAGAAATGGATACAGAGTAAAAAAGAGAAAACTTCGTAATGCAAAAATTGGAACTAAGCACGAAATCTCTGGAAAAGAAAGCGCCGAATGGGCAAAGAAAGAACTTGGAATTATATTCAAGGTTGAGGAAGAACAACAATGGTAGATCAAAATTTAATGACAGAAAATGCAAATTTTGCTGACCATTTTAGTTGTACGAGGTTTGAAAAATGGTGAAGCGTCCTGCAATAGAAAAAATTAATGTAAGTAAGACAAAGCGAGCTAGATTTAGAAAGCACAATATGCCAAAACTCCGTAAATTTGGACTAAGCTTAAGCATTTGTCAAAGATGCGGCGGAACTCGCAGGATGATAAAGAAATACAGCTTGAATATTTGCGGAAGATGTTTTAGGGAGGTCGCTAAGGAACTTGGTTTCCGAAAGCTTAGATAAAATGTTACACGATGTATTAGCAGATATGTTATCGCGTATAAAACACGCTGAATTAAAAGGTAAGACAGAGTTAGTTGCACAGCCAATATCAAAACTTGCTTTGAACATACTTGGAATATTAAAGAAAGAAGGGTACATAGATTCTTTTGAATACAAAGATAACAAGAGAGGCGGAACTGTAACTATAAATCTTAATGGTAAGATAAATGGAATTGGTGCAGTAAAACCACGCTACTCATTGAAGATTGATGAATTCGAAAAATTTGAAAAAAGATATTTGCCTGCAAAAGATTTTGGCAGATTACTTGTCTCTACATCTAGTGGAATAATTACACACATAGATGCAAAAGAACAAAAGAAGGGAGGAGTGTTGCTAGCATATGTCTACTAAATTCAAGAGCTACAGTTTTGAAGTGCCGAAAAATGTCACAATAGATATGAAAGGTCTGAATGCAGTTGTGAAATCAGGAAGCACAGAATTAATCCGTGAAGTTAGTAAATTCGTAGTTGTAAAACAAGAGAATACTACGCTTACAGTAAGTGCATCTAACAAGTCAGCAAGATCAAGAATACTTGCGGGAACTTACGCTAGTCATATAAAAAATATGATAGCTGGTGTGCAGAAACCTTATGTTTACAAGCTAAAGATAGTTGGAACCCACTTCCCAATTACAGTAAATCAATCTGGAGAAGAATTATTGATACAGAATTTCCTTGGTGAAAAGAAGCCAAGAAAAGCAAAACTAGCAAATAATGTTTCTGTAAAAATACAGGGCGATATCATAACTGTAGAATCAGCAGATATAGAAAAAGCTGGAATGGTTGCAGCACGAATTGAACAGGCAACTACAGTACGAGGAAAAGATAGGAGGATCTTCCAGGACGGCATATACTTATTTGAGAAAGCCGGACAAGCAATACTAAAGTAATGGCCGAAACTATGATGAAACTAAGAGCAGAAATCAGTAAGCGCAGACCTGAATTTCCAAGAAATAAATCAGGGCACAGAATGAAATTGCGCAATTCAACCTGGAGAAAGCCTAAAGGAAAGCATACTAAATTAAGACTTCACGAAGGAAGCAGACTTCCAATAGTAAAGGATGGATTCAGAGGACCTGTTGTAACACGAGGATTGTACAAGACAGGACTGCCAATAGCTATGGTTTATACTATGCAGGATTTACTTAAGTTGAAATCATCCGAGCACGTTGCAATAATCGCAAACGTAGGCCAGAGAAAAAAATATGACTTGGTCAAGAAAGCCGTAGAAATGAATATTTCATTAGTAAATATACCATCTGTACAAAAATTCCTTGATAAGATTGAAAAGGCGATTAAAGTACGAAAACATTTGCGCTCTGAATACGTTAAAAACAGAACAAAGAAAACTGAAACAAAGAAAGAAGAGAAGAAGCAAGAGAAAATGGAAGCTAAAACAGAAGTTAAAGAAGATAAAAAACCAATAGCTACTAAGAAAGAAACTGAAGAAATTAAATCAAACTTAGAAGTCGAACCTAAAGCAACAGAGAAATCACGAAGTGAAATACTAAAAGAACAGCAGGCAAAAGCCGACTTGTCAGGCCCTAAGGAGGTTAAGAAATAATGGATCTTAGAAAACAAAAAGAATTGGCGGCAGAAGTAGCTAAAGTAGGCGTATATAAGATAGTATTAGATCCAGCCCGCTACGAAGATTTGAAAGAAGCAATTACGAAAGCTGATATTCGCGCATTAATCAAAGACGGTGCAATAACTATAAAGCAGAAAAGGACTCCGTCACGGCAAAGAGCTATCGCTAGACATTTACAGAGAAAGAAAGGAAGACAGCGCGGACACGGAAGAAGAAAAGGACAGAAGAAAGCGCGAACGCCAAGAAAGCAGCAATGGATGAGAAAAATACGAATATTGCGTACTACTCTGCGCACATATAGGGATGAAAATAAATTTGATATGAAAACATTCGTTGATTTGAAACAAAAAGTCAAAGGCGGCTTTTTCAGAGATAATAATCACTTGATGTTTTACGTCAAGTCAAATAAATTATTGAAAGAGGATAAACAATGAGTATAGGACCAAGGTACACAGTTAGATTTAGAAGAAGAAGAGAAGGTAAAACTAATTACCATTCTCGTCTTAATTTACTTAAGTCAAGAACACCAAGATTAGTTGCAAGAAAAACTAACAAATACATAATCGCACAAATCGTGACATTTGATTTCATCGGAGATAAGACAGTAGTTTATGCTAACTCATTTGAATTGAAGAAACACGGATGGAATTTAGGTTTGAAAAACACTGCAGCAGCTTATTTAGTAGGCTTACTGCTTGGTAAAAAAGCGGTTGATGCCGGAGTTGAAAAAGCAATATTTGATTTAGGATTACACCGACCATCAAAGGGCGCAAAAATATTCGCAACACTTAAAGGTGCCGCAGATGCGGGCTTGAATATAGTGTTTGAAGACAAACTTTGCCCAAGTAAAGACAGACTTTCAGGCAAGCATTTGAAATCAGACGCGAGTGCAGATGTTGAGAAAATAAAAGGAGTAATATTAAACTAAAATGGCAGCGCTTAAACGCCAGTGTTTAGCTGGTCATCATTGGAGAAGTAATTGAAATGGCAGAACAAAAGAAAGTCTACGCAGTTGAGAAAGAAGATCTGGGTACTGAAGCAGAAAGCGTAACAAAAGAAATGCTGGAAGTTGCAGAAGTAGCGGCCGAAGTAGCCGGACAATTAGATAGATCTAAAGCTATCGCTAGATCAGAAAATAGGAAACTTGATGGCTGGAAACCAAAGACTAATTTAGGTAAGGAAGTAAAAGCTGGCCAAATAACAAGTATAGATCAAATTTTCGCATCAGGCAGAAAAATTATGGAAGCGGAAATAGTTGATATGTTGATTCCAGATATGTCTGAAGATTTCGCACTTATTGGACAAATGCACGGAAAGTTTGGGGGCGGACGAAGAAGAATAATCAGGCAGACACAAAAGAAAACTGCAGAGGGAAACAAACCTAAATTCACTGCTTTAGCAATAATTGGAAACAGAAACGGTTATGTTGGAATGGGAATCGGAAAAGCCAAAGAAAGCTTACCAGCTAGAGAAAAAGCACTGCGTCAAGCAAAACTAAACTTAATGCCTGTCAGAAGAGGAAGCGGTGACTGGGCAGACGCCGCTGGAGGAACACACTCATTACCTTTCAAAGTAACTGGAAAAGCGGGTTCAGTAAGAGTAAGATTAATGCCTGCACCTAAAGGAACGGGTTTAGTAGTTGATGAAGAAATAAAGAAACTTTTGAGCATTGCAGGCTACAAAGATGTACGTTCAAAGTCAAGCGGACAAACAAGACAAAAAATAAACTTCCTAAAAGCTTGTGTACAAGCACTGCAAAAAACAACTAAAATGAAAGAAATGGAGGCGGTTGCTAAATAAAATGGTAAGACTAAAATTAATTGTAAAAGATGCAATTTTAGCCGACCACTTTATTCACAGAGGTTCATAAAATGGAACAGACTAAACAATTACAAAAAGAAGAGAACGTTGCATTAGTAGTAATAAGAGTAAGAGGCGAAGTAGGTTTACACCAAGATACAAAAAGAACTTTTGATATGCTTAGATTGAGAAAGAAACACGCGTGTGTAGTTGTAAATTTCAGCAATGCTAAATCAATGATTAAAAAAATAAAAGATTTCACAACTTTCGGAGAAATTGATAAAGAAACTCTAGTTAAACTTCTAAGAACAAGAGGAAGAATCGCAGGCAACACACCTTTGACAGAGGAATTCCTAAAAGCTAAAACGAAATACGATTTTGAAGAATTTGCAGATGCAATTCTAGAAGGCAAAATTTCATTTAATGATGTTCCTGGTTTGAAACCATTCTTTAGATTGCAGCCGCCAAAAGGCGGGTTTGAAAGAGCAGGAATAAAACGCGGTTATGGACAAGGCGGTGTTTTAGGTTACAGAGCTAAAGATATAAACAAATTATTGGGGAAGATGATATAATATGCCAGTTACAATTAGAAAAAAATCCAGGAAGAAAAGAGGTTCGCGAACGCACGGACACGGACACGCTAAAAAATGGAGAGGCGCCGGTAACAGAGGAGGCAGAGGAGCTTCCAATAAAGGTAAGAGAGGTGCGTCCAGAAAGACAAAATATTACGCTTTAGGAATTAAGCCAATTGGAAAGCACGGTATGATGCGAAAGCCTGCGCACGAATTTGAATTACAGCCAATTAGTTTTAGAATTATTGAAGAAAGCGTAGATAAATGGCTTGCAAAATCTCTTATCGCTAAAGAAAAAGATACTTACAAAATTAACTTGAATAAGCTGGGCTACGGTAAGCTGCTTTCACAGGGCGCAGTCACGAAGAAACTTGACATAGTTTGTGACAAAGCATCTGCAAAAGCAGTGGAAAAACTGCAGGAAGCTGGCGGCAGCTGCAAAATATTAAAACAAGCTGAAGTTTCTGAGGTAAGCAAATAGTTATGGTAAATTGGCAGGCAATTACTAGGTATTTTCCAGAGATTAGAAAACCAGAAGTAGCTAAACTTTCATTCAATACAAAATTAATCTGGACTGGAATTATTTTACTTTTGTATTTTGTACTTTCTTACATTCCATTAGCAGGCTTAGGACAAAATGCTCTGCAGCAATTTGAATACTTAGCTATTATTCTTGGTGCAAGTTTCGGATCTGTAATTAGTTTAGGTATCGGTCCAATCGTAACCGCAAGTATAGTAATGCAGCTTATGGCTGGCTCAGGAATGTTTGGTTTAGATACAACTACGCAGGAAGGAAGAACAAGATTTCAAGCAATACAAAAAGTAGCTATAATAGCTTTCATTATTTTTGAAGCTATAATTTACGTAGCAATGGGGGGCTTATCTCCAAATCAGTCTTTGATTGGCACGTCAACTTACGGATTGCTGCAGCTTGGTTTGATTTTGCAGTTAATAGTTGGCGCGTATATGATAGTATTAATGGATGAAATTACATCTAAATGGGGCTTCGGCTCTGGAATCGGATTATTTATCGCTGCTGGAGTTGCTATGCAGATATTCATAAGGGCATTTAATCCACTGCCGTCTCCGCAAAATCCTGACGTTCCAGTTGGAGCAGTGCCGTATTTATTACAGGCATTAGGACAAGGTGAACCAACAGGAGCAACAATAGCAATTGTAGGAATAGCTGCGACTATTGCTGTTTTCCTTGTTTCAGTTTATGCGCAGGCTATGAAAGTTGAAATCCCACTTTCGTTTGGAAGATTACGTGGTTACGGTATGCGCTGGCCTCTGAAATTTTTCTATACTTCTAATATCCCAGTTATTATGATTGCTGCACTTCTTGCAAACGTACAGTTATGGGGACGATTGCTGCAGAATGCCGGCTATCCACTTTTAGGAACTTATTCCGGTAATGTTCCAGCAACAGGTTTAGTTAAATGGGTAAGTTCGCCAGATGTAGTTACATCAATTGTAACTGGTACTGTAAATTTAGATGTTATAACGCAAATTGTAGTTTATTTATCATTGATGATTGTAGGTTCAGTTGTATTTTCTATATTATGGGTACAAACTGCAAATATGAGCGCTGAATCGCAGGCAAAACAAATACTTTCAAGTGGTTTGCAAATACCTGGATTCAGAAAAGATCCAAGAGTTTTGGAATCCGTCTTGAATAGATATATTCCGGGATTAACTGTAATGGGCGGGGCCGCAGTCGGAGCACTTGCAGCTTTTGCAGATTTAGGCGGAGCATTAAGCAGAGGAACAGGTATATTATTAGCAGTTATGATTATACATAAAATGTACGAAGATATTGCAAAGCAGCACGCAATGGATATGCATCCAGCTTTGAGGAAAGTAATAGCGAGTGATTAAAATGACAATAGTAAATATATTACAGCAAAATGCATTGATTAGCTTAGCACTGATAAGTTCATGCGTAGCGCTGCTTTCTACTTTAGTTTACAAGTATTTTACTGATCAGGGTTTGATAAAGCAAGTCCGCGAAGATATGAAAAAATATCAGGATCAAATAAAAGCGCACAAAGGCGATCAAGAAAAAGTTATGGAGCTTCACAAGAAAATAACTGATCTGAATATGAAGATAATGCCTGAACAGTTCAAGCCGATGTTAATAACAATAGTTCCTTTTTTAGTTATATTTTGGTTACTATCACTTTTATTTGGAAATATGGTGCTAATACCAATACCATACCATGTGCCATTGAGCGCCCATGAAACAGGCTTAGGATGGATAGGCACATACGTAATATTTTCAATGGTCTTCACAACCATCTTGAGAAAAGCTTTAAAGGTGGCTTAAAACCGAATTAATAATATGCAATTAGTAGACAAAAGAAAAAAGAGAATAAGAAGAAGAACGCCTGGAGGCAGAAGTATTCTTACTTACAAGCACACTAAACATTCTCCTCATGAATGTGCAATATGCAAAAAAGAATTACACGGTAAGCCATCTGGTAGAGTTGCACAAATTAGTAAATTATCAAAATCACAGAGGACAGTTGAGAGACCATTCGGCGGGATGCTTTGCAGCAAATGTACAAGAAATATAATTTCATTGAGAGCAAAACTTAAGCACGACGTAATAGGAAAGTCAGATATTCCAATTTCTCTGAAGAGGTATATGTAATGATACCTTATGCAGTACCTCAAGGTAAAGTACCTAACATAGATGGATATACTGCGAAAGAAATCGCTGGTTTACTCGAAAGCAGAAATCAAAATAGAATTTTTCAATCAGATAAATATGATAATAGTCCGGATGTAAAACCAAATGAATTTAAAGGTGATAGATTTACGTTAGAAACTATTTTGGAAGATGGTAAATTAGTAACTTTTATAGGCGTATGGAAAGATACAACTGGTAAAAGAAACTACGAATTAATTGACGCATTGCAATTTGAATTCAAAGCAGAAAAAAGACAACCAACTAAACCAACTAACGATATATCGAGGTTGGAAGTAACTTTAAAACGTCACAAAACTTATCCAGAACTATATGGTGTATGCCAAATCGTGAGACAGGGAGCAAGGAATCCTACTAAATTAGTATTTAATAGATATATAGGAGTTGCGTGGTAATGATAGATATAGGAAGATTATGTGTAAAGACGGCTGGCAGAGATGCTGGTAAAGAAGCATTAATCGTAGAAGTACTAGACAAGAATTTTGTTCTTATAGACGGCAACACGAGACGAAGGAAAACAAATGTTGACCATTTGGAATTGCTGCCTAAAAAAGCAGAGCTGAAAAAGGGAGCCAGCCACGAGGAAGTTCAGAAGGCTTTGAAATCTCTTGGTGTGGATGCCGAGAAGAAAGCCGCTGCAAGAACTAAGAAAGCAGTAGAAAAGAAAGAAACTAAATCTATAAAAACTCCTAAGAAGAAATAAATATATGCCTTACAAAAGCATTGATAATCTTCCAGAGTCGGTAAGAAATACTTTGCCAATACACGCACAGCATATTTTTAGAGAGGCCTTTAATGCTAGTATTGCTAAATACGGTGAGGTAAGAGCTTTTAAAATCGCCTGGGCAGCGGTAAAACTGAAATTTGTAAAACGCAGCGACAAGTGGGTTGAAAAAGCAAGCAAGAGAAAAACTTCTAAAGCTAAAAAATCTAAATGCAAGTAATGAACAAATTACCTTTTGAAAACATAGAGCGTAAATTAATTTACAAGCAGAAAGCCAGGATAACTAAGCCGAAAAAGAAAAATGGAGAGCAGCTGCTTAATTTCGGAATAATTAATTTAGACAAACCTAAAGGTCCGAAATCTATTCACGTTGTTAACAAACTTAGGCATATTTTACAGCAGCCGAAAATCGGACACGGCGGAACTCTTGACCCCGCTGTAACTGGAGTACTGCCAATTGCAACAGGATCTGCAACAAGAGTTTTACATTTGTTTTCATTAGCAGGAAAAGTTTACGAAGGAAAATTACATCTGCACGGCAATGTTTCAGAAGAAGAAATTAAGAAAGTTTGTAAGCAGTTTGTAGGAAAGATAAAACAAATTCCTCCAAAGCGTTCAG
>Ga0208375_1001773_pt1 | contig 22579 bp, 48 predicted proteins | sample RifOxyD1_FD_184038 | JGI IMG/M metagenome (GOLD analysis project Ga0208375, IMG submission 184038) | Soil microbial communities from Rifle, Colorado - Rifle Oxygen_injection D1 (SPAdes) | ecosystem: Environmental > Terrestrial > Deep subsurface > Rock core/Sediment | place: Rifle, Colorado... | reverse complement strand
GAATGCTTCCGTGTACTCAAGCCTAACGGCACTTTAATCTTCAAGTGGTGCGAGATTGAAATACCGCTTCGTGAAGTATTAGCTCTGACACCTGAAAAGCCGCTATACGGACATCGAAGCGGGAAAAAGGCGCAAACACATTGGGTTTCCTTCATCAAACCGTGCGGAAACGATGATGGGGCATAACGTGTAATAGACAGAAACCTTACTATTAATACTAGACAGAATCTTTTGTACAATTTGAGTAACAACCGGAAAGCCTCTGACCTTCTAACGGAGGTTATGCTCAAATCTTAATCTGAATTTACAGATATTATCTAGCCAATGAGGATACTTGTTGGAAGTACACTAGACTTCGGTGTCTTGTGATAAACAAGCGTGATATAGAGCTGTGGTTGCGTCAAGACCTCCCCGTATTTAGTAAGCGGGATTTATTTCTAAAACACATAATATAAAGGTTTATAAATGGATAAAAAGTACGTAGAAGATGCCCTTAATAAAGGTCTTGACGCAATGGTCCGTATTGATGCAGAGAATGATTTCATTGAACAGCTCTGTGCAGACGTAGAAGAGAAGGAAGGCATCAAAGCAGCTGAAGTAAAGAGTATGATTAAGGCAGCACATAAGGACGATACTCAAGCTAAGATTGATAAGCTGACTGATCTTCAAGATAAACTTCGTGAATTTAAGTTAGCCTGAAGCGATTAGCTTCTGAAAGTGCAGCTAATGGAGTAAATAGTTGTTGCAATAGAATTTAATTGCCGTATACTGAAAGTATAACGAGTCATTCAAGGTGACGCCTAAAAGCGGCGCACCTTAATTCAGACGTTATATCAGTCTAACAACTAACAGGAGGACATATCAAGCTAACAAACAAACTAGGCTTACCAGAAGCCATTGTAAATGCAGTAAGAGCCGTACAGAGTCAATACAGCGGTTCCAGTTCGTATGTCTCAGCATCGAGCATTACAACACCCCCTAGAATCTTTCATCTTCAAAAGAGATATAGTTCTGAGATTACAGAAGATGTGAGTGATCTTATTTGGAGTTTGGTAGGAACCCTAATGCACCATCTTTTAGAGGTTGGGGCAGAGCATTCAGAGAATGAGATCATTGAACAGAGGCTCTTTAAAGAGGTTTGTGGCATCTTGTTTAGTGGTCAGTTCGATAACTTTGATTTCAAGCAAGGCATCTTAACAGATTATAAGTTCACAACAGTTTATTCTGTAATGAATAAAACAAAGTTTGAATATGAAGCGCAGTCGAACACGTTAAGATTACTCCTTCAAGAAGCTGGTTATACAGTAAATGAAATTCAGATTGTTTATATTCTTCGTGACTGGTCTAAAATGAAAGCTGGCTTCACTAAAGATTACCCTGTGCATCAAGTCGCAAAAGTTAAGATTCCGATGTGGAGCCTTGAAGAAGCAGAGAAGTTTCTACTTGACAGAGTGACTACTTTGAGGTCTCATGAAGACACCGCAGATAATGAACTTCCCGATTGCTCTTTAGAGGATAAATGGCAAGATCCTTCTCAGTGGGCTGTCTATAAACAAGATGGCAAGAGAGCCGTTAAGCTGCACGATAATGAACTTGAAGCAAAGATTCATGTAAGCCAAATTAAAGGAAGGATTGAATTCAGACCTTCTGTACCAACAAGATGTGAGAATTATTGTAAGGTAAAGAACTATTGTAACCAATACACGAGAGAAAAAGATAATGACTGAAGAAGATATTATTGTAAATAATGATGAAGACCTTGAATCCTTTTACAAGGCAAAAGAAGAGTATGAAGAATGGCTTGAGAAGCTAGATTCACGTAAACAGGAAGAGTATTTTGAAGGTACTGATTGAAGTAGTACGAAAAGAAACTGTGGATAAATACTCTTGTGTAACTTATAAAGTACGAGATTCAAACTATCTTTATCTCTATAATACTCAAGCAACAGTGTCCCCTACTTCATTGCAAGGTATTGTACCTATTCACGATAGAGACATTGTTGAAATTAATTTCAAGTACGAGGATTAGCAATGAGTATTTATGATGTGAAGGTTGTGTATATAAACGGAGCTATTGATGAGGCAATTATTGAACATGAGAATCTGTATGAAGATCTTAGTCTCGGCGATTACATGGTGCTTAAAACCATTAGCGCCAATGTTATTGTGCTCAACATGCAGCAAGTCTCTAGGATTGGGTTCGTGCTAAGGAAAAATTAATTATCATAAAGGATCAATGAAGAAACGATACTTCAAAAAGAAAGAAAAGAACTTACCTAAAGGGTATGATAGCGGCTTAGAATATCTACTCCACCAAACAATCCTCGAAGGCTTCGATAGAGAACCTTTCAAGCTAGATTACACAGTTGATCATACGTATACGGTAGACTTTGTACATCCTGAACATAAGAAGTTCCTGATTGAGTGCAAGGGTCGTTTTCAAGATACTCAAGCCGCGAGTATCTATAAGCACGTAAGAGAATGTAATCCTGAATATGAGATTATATTTATATTTGAAAAGCCTGAAACTCCAATGCCTTTTGCTAAAGTACGAAAGAAATGTGGGACTAAGTTGAATCACGGCCAGTGGGCTACAAAGAATAAATTTAGATGGTTTACTAAAGATACATTTCCAGGAGTTGACAAGTTATGAGTAGACAAGTGGGTAAGATAAGAATCAGCTCAGGGCTTATAGAAAATAGGGACGTGAGGGTTCTTGACATGTTTAAATCTATAGAGTTTATTCCTATCGCTATTGATAGTTTTAATTTTTATGATGAGTACGTCTTTACAGGGTATAGTTCTCACTTTCAACATTTAAATATAGAAGAACAGATTCCTTATTATAAAGTCAATTTACAAAAAGCCACAGTTACTAGGGATTTGTAAATGAGAAAACCTCCTATTAATTTACAGATTTAACAGGACAAAGATTTGGTAGGCTTTTAGTAGTAGCAAAATCTCTGAATGATAAAAAAGGTAATTCAGTTTGGTTATGTAAATGCGATTGTGGCAATAAAATTGAAACTACCGGAAAGTTATTAAAGTCAGGTCAAACCAAGTCTTGCAGTTGTTTACAAAAAGACATTGTTAAGAAACTTATGACTACTCATGGCAGTTCTAAGACAAATTTGTACGATATTTACAGGTCTATTATACAGCGTTGTTATAATCCAAATAACAAGCAATACAAGGATCATGGGGGAAGAGGTATTAAAGTTTGCGATTATTGGTTAGAATCATTTGAGAACTTTAAAAAAGATGTAGAGCCAAGACCTGCTAAAAATTATGGCTTGGATCGTATAGACAATAATGGTGATTATGAGCCTGCTAATTGTAGGTGGGCAGATAAAACAATACAATCTATAAACCAACGTTTAACTAATAAAAATAAGTCTGGTATTAACGGAGTTAGCTGGCATAAATCTAGCAAGAGCTGGATTGCTCAAATAAGCATCAACAAAAGACCTAAACATTTAGGTTGTTTTAAAACAAAAGAAGAAGCCGCCTCTGCTAGATACACAGCAGAAGACGCTTCAGAACATGCTGAAGAATATCAACAAAAGAGATTGCAAAATGAAATCACAGAACAAAAGTAGTAAAAGTCAACAATTTAGAAAGGCAGTACAAATGAAAGATGATACTCGTAAATTTCACACTACTCGGTGTCCAACATGCGGTAACATTGATGGAATCATTGAACAGATTAAAAATTATGATCCTAAAAGGGATTTATACGAGTGGAATCGTGAGGGTCGTACCATCTATGAATACGTTCAAAAAGGTAAAGAACAAATTCCATTCTGCACTTGTACTCTGCCGGATAATCCTGAATTTGAAAATAATGGATTAAAGGTAATTAATTAAGAGGTGTTAATGACAAGTCATCTTGTGATACCTGACGTACAATGTAAGCCGGGATTAACATATGAACATCTTACAGCTATAGGGAATTACGCTGTAGCAAAACAACCAGAGGTGTGGGTTTGTCTAGGGGACTTTTGGGATTTTCCAAGTCTTTCTTCTTATGAAAAGAAAGGTAGTAAATACTTTGAAGGTAAGCGTTATAAGGATGATATAGAAGCTGGCCATAAGGGCATGAGAGCTTTACTACAACCTCTTAATGATTACAACGAACGTAAGCGTAAGAACAAAGAAAAGCAATATAAGCCAAGGATGGTATTTCTTATCGGGAATCACTGTTTTAGACAAACAAGAGCTGTAGAAGAAGACCCTCGTCTTGAAGGTGTTATTGGCTTACACGAGCTGAAGCTAGAAGAATATGGTTGGGAAGTATATGATTTCCTAAAACCTGTAGAGATAGATTCTGTTACTTACTCCCATTACTTCTATAATCCTAATACTGGGAAGCCTTACGGAGGGACTGCCTCTACTATGCTTAACAACATTGGATATTCCTTCACTATGGGGCATAGGCAAGGTAAGGATATAGCTGAGAAACACTTGTCTAATGGTAAGACTTTGAGAGGCTTAGTGTGCGGTTCGTACTATACCCATGAAGAATCTTATAAAGGTTATCAAGGTAACTCCCACTGGAGAGGTTGCATCATGAAACATGAAGTGAAGGACGGGGATTATTGCTTGTTAGAATTATCCATAGACTACCTTATTAAGAATTGGTATACTAGAGACTAAGAATGGAAGAAAAAGACAACGTAGTACAAGCACGATTCCGAGAACCAACTAATATTGAAGCTTACATTGAAGACCTTCAACAGAATCCTCCTGACACAATCTTCTCAGTGATGGTATCAGACGGTAATTTATATTACTCTTGGTTTGGTATCTCCACTTATGATGAGATTGATGGTATGGTAGGTAAGTTGGAAAGGGCTAAGGAGTTTCTATTAAGTGCAGATGTTGGAGATGATGAAGAATGATTGATAAAGATAAACTCCATGAAGGAGTAGGTACACAAGAACATTATATGTCTTGTCCAATCCAACCTATCGAATATATTCTTGCAAATAATCTAGGATTCCTCGAAGGAAACGTAATAAAGTATGTCACTAGATTTAGAAGTAAGAACGGTATAGAAGACTTGAAAAAGGCTATGCAATACCTTGATTGGTTGCTTGCAGATGAACTTAAAAAGAAAGAGGTAGTATGAGTACAGATTTATTTAGATTTCAAATTAAACTCCTTGGAGAAGGCTACGTTCAAGTTCCTAAGACAGAACTTCAGACTAATACCTTTGCTATTGAAGGAACAGATAGTCACTCGTAATATGTTTATTGAAGATGGTTCTTACTTTGATAAGTATACAGAACAAACAGCAAAGGAAGAGAGTATTAAAGCTGAAGTAGGTTTTGCAACTTACCCTAAAGTAACTGCAAGGGTAAAAGGTAAGATGGTGTTAGATGTATCTCCTAACTTAACTACACAAATTGATAATATGCAAGAAATGGCGCTCAATGACCCAGCATCTTGATGACATTATTAATAATATCAAGGATGCTGTTGAACCAGACGATTTCATTGATCGTCTTGGTATCTCAGCAGAAGATCTAGCAGAACGATTGAATATTACGATTAATACTCTTTGTGGTGTGTACAGAGAAGAGATTGCAGAAGATCTTCAGTTATTTGAAGATGTCTATAACTTTAGTGATGACGAAAGAGGGTGTTGAATATGAATGAAAGTCTGATCGGTTTTGAACTAGTAGAAACTTCTAGTGTTTACCCTCATAATTGGGAAACTAAGAAGCATTACTACGAAGGTACTGCTGTAGATCGTCTATGGCAGCAAGGGGGGGTACAGAAAGTTGAGACAATCCGATTGAGCTGTACTCGGCAGAAGGTTAAGTCCTCTAGTAAATATGTGCCTCATCAAAGTACAAGAGAAATGGAACGTCGTAAGATGGTTAATGAGCAGAGTATTTGAATGACGTTTGAAAAACTAGAAGTTGCAGTAAAACAATGGGGTATTGACAAAGGGATTATGGCAAAATCAGATTCCAAGAGCCAGCTTCTCAAGACAGTTAGTGAGATTGGAGAGCTAGCTGATGGCATCAATAAGAAAGATCGTGAAGAGACAACAGATGCGATTGGCGATGTCGTAGTTACTCTGATTCTTCTCTGTGAAATGGAAAAGCTCCGCCTCACTGACTGTCTTGAGTCTGCCTATAATGTAATTGCTAAACGTAAAGGTTCCATGATAAATGGGGTTTTTGTGAAAGAGGGGGTTTAATGCTTCCTTTGTGTAAACAACCACAAACATCTTACATTGTAACTTATCCAGCAGCTATAGAATTTGCGGAGGCACAGTTCAGCATTGCCTGGCCGCCTTCTGAATTTCCTGTAGAAGATGACTTGCATGAACTTCTAACTAAAGTCGGAGATGCTGATAGACACGCAGTTACTACAGTTTTAAAGCTCTTCACTAAGTATGAATTAGTAGCTGGAAATGAATACTGGGGTAATAGAATTGCCAAAAGATTCCCTAGAGTTTGTATTCAGCGAATGGCTAATGCGTTTGCTTACGCAGAATTAAATATGCACGCAGTTTTTTATAATGAAGTAAATAGAGTGCTGAACTTAGATACAGAGGAGTTCTACACAAGCTATATTAATGATCCTACTTTGAAAGAGCGTATGGACCACATTAATGAAATTGTAAGTTCTGACGACGACCTACTTTCACTAGGGGCTTTTAGCATTGTGGAAGGAGCTGTGCTGTATTCCGCTTTTGCATTCCTTAAGCATTACCGGAACGGGGGAAAGAACCTACTGAAGAACTTAGTAAGCGGCATCAATTCCTCGGTAAAGGATGAGAATCTACATGCTGAAGGAGGTGCTTGGTTATATAAAACTCTAAAGCAAGAACTTAACCTTTCTAAAGAAGAAGTGGAAGCTAAGGAGCAGCTTATTATAGAAGCTGCTAAGAAGATATACGAACACGAGTGTCGTATCATTGATATGATCTTTGAAAAAGGGATTATTGAAGGTATTACTAGCGTACAGATGAAACACTTTGTGGAAAGTCGTATTAATGCTTGCTTGAATAATTTAGATATCAAGAGCATCTACGAGGTTAAGTACAACCCTATAGCTGATTGGTTTTTTGATGGGATTAATAGCATTAAACTCCATGACTTCTTTAATACACAAAGTGGAGAATACCACCGTAAATGGAACATGGACAGATTTGAATGGTAAGAGGTGCAAATGAGTAAGTCTATATATGAACAACTCTCGGAAGAGAGAAAGAAACTGCAAGCCGAGGGCAAACTCCCTGATTGGATGACAACAGGCTCTTGGCAAATGTTTAAAGAAGGATACATGGTTGAGGCTGATGGATACTTCGATCAAATTCAACGCATTTCAAAACACATGGCTCAGTATGCGTCAACTTTTATCGCTAAGGATAATCCATACTACGAAAGAATAGTTAACAACTACGGGAAGGATTGGACGGCTTGTTTTTACAATCTAATGGCGAGGGGATTTCTAGCCCCTTCCTCCCCCGTACTTGCCAATGGCGGCACAAATAGAGGTAGCCCCGTTAGCTGTAGCGGAAGTTACATAGAAGATAGTATTGATGGCTTCTGGAGCGGGCGTAGAGAGGCAGCATTGCTCACTAAAGAAGGTTTCGGAACTTCAGCATACTTAGGTGGCATACGCCCAAGAGGATCGCCTATAAGCAAAGGAGGGAAGGCTGAAGGCACTCTACCTGTGCTTATAGGCTTTACTAATGATGCTAAGGAAGTATCCCAAGCTGGTATTCGAAGAGGTTCTTGGGCGGGGTATATTGAAATAGATCACGCAGACTTTGATGAGTGGGCGGACCATTTACATAAGAACCCCCAAGGTCTGAATATAGGTTGGAATATCACTAAAGCATTTATAGCTAAATGTGAAGCTGGAGATGAAGATTCTATCCGACGATTCAAGAAGGCTTTATGGGTAAAGATGCAGACAGGTAAGGGCTACTTCTGGAAGGTAGATCATGTGAATGAGCAACAACCTCAAATGTACAAGGATAGAGGATTAACTAATAAAGCAAGTAATTTGTGTTAATAGCTAGCACAATAAAAACCCTTTGAAAACGGTGGAACTCTTAAGTAGACAATACCGTGGAAAGTTCAAGGCTCTTCTACAACATTGATTGTGAGCACCTTGAAAATCTGTAACGACTATCGAAACACTTTCTATGTATAATAGATGGAATGGAGTAGAGTAGCTTCAAGTGAAGCGAAGCGGAGGGGTACTGAGCACAGTACATGATATAGTCTGAGCTATGTAGCAATATATAGATGCGGGTGATGCCGCTGATAGTAATTAACGACTGCTATTGAACATTTTGACAGAGATTACACTATTCGCAGATAAAGAATTTACATACTCTTGTGTATTGTCAAGCATGAATTTGTTCTTTTATGATGAATGGAAAGATACCGGAGCAGCATTTATTGCACTTGTATTCTTAGACTGCGTAGCAGAATCCTTTATTCAAAGATGTAAAACCACCAGAGGGCTTGAAAAAGTCGTAGCTTACACAGAACGAGCTAGAAGCCTTGGATTAGGAACTTTAGGGCTTCATTCTTACTTTCAACGTAATATGATTCCTTTTGATTCTTTTGAAGCGCACCAGAAGAATACTGAGATGTTTAAACATCTTCACGATGAAACATTAGAGGCTTCACAATGGATGGCGAAGGAGTGGGGAGCGCCTGGTTGGTGTAGAGGGTACGGGGTTAGAAATACACATCGCCTAAGCGTGGCTCCTAATATGTCCTCCGCTGTAATAGCAGGCCAAGTAAGCCAAGGCATTGAGCCTATCTATGCCAACGTATTTATGCAAGCAACGTCAGCTGGAGAGATGCAGCGTATTAATCCTCAATTTCTAAGTTTAATGAATGAGAGGGGGAAGCATACTAAGGCTACTATCAGGTCTATCATAGATAATAATGGGTCTGTACAGCATCTCGACTGGCTAACAGCCTTAGAAAAGGAAGTCTTTAAAACAGCTTTTGAGATTGATCAACGAGCTATTCTTAGATTGGCCTCTACTAGGCAGAGATACATAGACCAAGGGCAGAGTCTGAATTTATTCTTTGCTGCTGAAGAGTCTGAAGAGTATATTGCTCAAATCCATAAAGAAGCTTTACTTGATCTTTGGATTAAAGGGTTGTATTATGTCAGAACTCTGGCAGGTGTTCAGGCAGCTAAAGATGAATGCAAAGCTTGTGAAGGCTAGTAGATACATGTATTAAGAAGTGTTAGGGATGAAGCTTGTGAGTCTCAAGCTATCGCAAAGCCTTTAGCATAAGGCGTAATTGGCAGAGCTATAGCCGGAGCGTTACCAAGATGTGGGGTAACGCTCCACCATTCCTTTTTTCACCTATTCAAAAGGATTTAAAATGGAAGTTTATAAAGTAAAACAATACATAAGGTTAGCAAGTGGCGTAGTAGATTATCATGTATTAAATAGCACATTTCAGTTAGAATATGCTATAGACTATGCTGAAAGGATTATGAAAAAGAGTAACCTTACGAGGTCGGATATTGCCGTCGTAAGAGAGACAGAGGAAGTAATACACTGGTAAATATGACAGCTTTGGAAGAACGAAACAATTGGAGGCAAGCTCTGAGTCAAGGCGTAATCCCTGAAGAAGTTGGGATTCAACTTGATTTGTATAGAAGACTAAGAGATGATCCTACTTGGCGTTCCACCAGCTTCTTAGAAGCTCTTGGGGAGATGGCATTAGCTTATGAGGATACGCTAAGATGAGCCGAGAACGTGATATGAAACAACTAAAAGCTCTGCTACACGAGGAGTCTTGCGTATTAAACATAAGTGGTTATTTTAGAGGTTATTGTTGCAAAGTAGAAAATGTATATATTTTACATATACAAGATATAAGGCGTACATTTATTTCTTCTGCTAGATTTTATACAGACCAAGAATTTGAAACTATACTAGACAAGCTTTATAAGCATAAAGATGAAGCTTAAAAATTAAAGGGTAAATTAAAATGTGCGGGGAGAATTACATGACAAGAACCAATTTTAGATTACTAGCTACAGAAGAACAATTAAAGAAAGACGTGGAGTGGTTCCAACACGCTACTCTAGTCACCCTTCCTGAGCTTTACGAAGAAGTACAAGGTTGGCGTAGACGATTTCCACAGTACAATTACGATAAGAAGTGGGGTTGTATTATTGATAGTAAGGAATTTATCGAATGAACGATAAGCCTTATCATATAGCAAAGTCCTTTGTAGAAAAGACTGTAGAGTACCTACGGCATAAACAATATCAAGATGGTGTACTAGATAGAAGTAAAATTACAATATACCTTGGAGAGAAAGAACGAGAAGCTTTTCTCGATATGGTTAGTTACATTAAAACAGACATTACCGAGAACACTTTATTAGGTTGTAGAGTAATCTTCGTAAAAGAATTAAGCCATTTTAAAATTACATAATTTAAAAAGGGAATATAGTGGATAAATTTATTGAGTTAACAAACGCTTTAATGCTTATAACATTAATTCTAATTTTAATGGCTGCTTTCGTATCACTTCCGGTAATGCTATTATGGGACTGGTTAATGCCTACACTGTTTGGGTTGGGGACTATTACGTGGGTGCAATCCTTCGGCTTACTAGTATTAAGTGGTCTCTTGTTTAAGAATGGGACTCTTAATAAAAAGGATTAATTGTGGAAACTCTAAGTTATGTAATCCTTGCAGCAATTGTGGCTTTCATTATAATGATTATAATGGAGAATTAAACATGCACGAACTGATCAAGCGTCTAGCAGCTATATGGGTTAAGAATGGTGGCACACTTGAAGATTTCTGGAAGTATAAGAGAAATATTGAAGATGCTATTATGATAGAACAAAGTAATTTAAATTAATATAGGAAAATTAGAATGGGTTTAGTAATTGAAAAGGATATTCTGGCACAGATTAAAGGTAAGACACTTGTGGATTATTCCTTTACTTACGGCAACACTGAAGTAATCTACTTGCTAGATACAGAAGGCAACGAAACATCTCTTCGTATTCCGGCAGCGTTGCGTGACTTGTTGTTGGATTTTAGTCATATCAATGATTATAAGATTGGGAAGAAGGTAGCATGAGCACCTTAGGAGATTTTAATGGCGAACAACAAGAAGCTTATATGAGGGGAACTATAGCAATGCTTCCTGAAGATATTCAATTGAAGTTACAGGACTTAGAACAAAAAATGCTAGCCCTTGTAGGGAATGAAGGAGAGGTCGGTATTATGGTAACAACTCTAGTTACTACACTCCTAGTTAATAAACTTAAATAACATGCCCATTTTTACATTCAAGTGTGTTTGCGTAGACTGCGCCAACCTGCAAGAATCCTTTCAGAAGTTTGATGATCCACCTCCTCCTTGTGAGAAGTGTGGAGAGAAGACTGAGAGGGTGATAACAGGTACTAAATTGAAGTTTAATGAGCCTTGGCGGCCAACAGGAAAGAGGATTTACTAATGATCAAAAGTATTAAAGAGTTTTTCAAAGGTGTTTGGAACAATCTCACTAGGTATGAGGTAATTATCCTATCTTTAGCTAGTGTGTACCTAGTTTATAAGAGCTATGCAGAGTATGCCCTCATAGATCAAGATAGGATTGTTACGCTGACTTATGGATGGTGGTTGATTGGTATATTGGATAAGTGCCTCTCCTTTGTCTTACTAGTTTGGATATTTGGTATTCTATCCGAGCGTTATCAAAAGAAAAGTACGGAAACAATTTAGCAAGTATAGCCACCTTGGAGAAATCCTTGAGTGGCTTTTTTGTTATTTGCATATTGACAAAAGTAGTGATCTTATATAAGATACACCTACTATCTACACAACGGAAAATACTATATGCCAGACCAGGAACTATTTGAACTTTTCATGGCTAAGAAGAACGATTTCGATCTATGTGAAAAAATAGAAATGCTTCTACAACGCCGTGTGCAATATGCAGTTGGGAATGAAAATGCAAAACTCTATGAGGTGCTTAGGCAGCTAATGAATAGCATCAATAATGCAGGCTGGGAAGAGCGACGTTCAGAGCAAATAGCACTAATTAATAAAGAGATGAATAAAATTATTGATAACTACGAAGACTACTTACCATGAAAAAATCAAAGCTGATAGAACTACTCAATAACATTAAAGGTAATCCAGATATTCTTTTCTGGAACAGTTTCGTAGGAGATTGGATGGATATATCCCCTGATCTTGTAGAAGCTATGCTTGTGAAAACATCCCTATCTAAATGGATATACTATGTGGAACTAGAGCAGCAAGTTGGATTGAATGATTTTGATCACAAATTATCAGAAGAGGAAATCAAAGAAATTACTAAAAGATATAGAGGAGATGTCTCTTGGGAAGACAATGAACTTGTCTATGAAGAAGATGTAAAAAGCGGAGATTACAAAAGTAAACGAGTATTTTACATGCAAGCAAAGTCACGAGGTATAAATACACATGACCGCCTTGGGAAAATCTCTTATTAAAATGCTACATAAATCTGTCAGATACTTTAGGTCTTACGGTAAAGCCTACTGGCTAGACTGTATTGCAGAGATGGGTTGCCCAAGGAATAAATGCTACAGATTAAAATGGTGGCGAACAAACTACCAAGAGTGTTATACTAGATTCCTTTGGAGAGATGGACAACCAAGGCGTAAAGACAGGAAGGACATAAATGATATTTAAAGCAATGAAGTTTCATGTAGAGAATCCAGCAGAATCTGTAGCTGTACAAAAGAAGTTGTTTGAGTTAAGATACCAGTGGTTCATAGGTGAAAGAAATACTACGCAACTTACTGAAGCCCCTTATCTATTCACCAACCTTGAAGGTAATATATCTTATTCCAATATTTACGCTACATTTAAAGCCTTAAAGTCTGAAGAAATCAGCGAACAAGAATTTTATAAAAAGGAAGACCATACAATGACAACCCTAGAACAACAGATTAAAGATACACAAGAACGACTAGAGAAGCTTACAAAAGCTCTTCAGGAAGAGAGTTGTAAGCCTAAAGAGTGGCCTCAAAATAATGATTTCTACTATTATGTGGGGTATAAAAATCAATGTGTGCTTACATATTGGACCTCAGGCGAAACTGACATCCATCGTAAAGCAATGCACAACTATTTCAAAACAAAAGCTGAAGCAGAACATTATAAAGATTGGTTGAAGAGTCCTGTAACGCATAGCAGGTATTTATTGCAAAAGACAGCTGATGAGTATAACAAACATTGGAAATACAAGCCTGGCCTGAATACTGGATATTACATGCACTTGTATGGTACGCACCTCACTGTCACTAGCAATGTTTCATTTAGGGCAGCTGTTATTTATTTCAAAGACAGTGAAGGTTGTCATAAAGCTATTGAAGTTCTTGGTGAAGATACGATCAAGATTGCGTGTGGGGTTGTATAGCCCTCAGCTAATAAAAAACCCTCTTAGATGTTGAGTCTTTGAGGGTTTTTTCATGTCTGGAACAATATATCAATCACTTTCTATCCAAGATATTTGAGCTGCGCAATCTGCTGTTCCAGTTCTTGAAGTTGCGTATACCACAAACATTTGAGAGTTGTTAGATTCAAAATTCTGGCTAATAAAAGCATGTTGATTAATAAATCCGGAATTCGCAACAGATGATTCTCCTTTGCCTGCTTGACCAGAGTACACGTTAATGATATCTACTACGTGCATGTGAGTAGCTGTTAAAGCAGAAATATTTGTAGAATACTCCATAGAGCTAGAATCATCTACATCTGCCCATGTAGCTGTGATAGTTAATGGTGTGTGGACATGAACTATTTCAAAACAAGCGTCGTTTGTCATAGCTGACAACTGAGCGGTCAAATACCTGATTGTTCTACGGTTAGGTTTTCCGCTTGGGTAATTAGCCTTCAACCTGACAGCAAAGATTGGAGATCTTGTTGTGACACTACGAGTAGAGAATTTGTTACCACTTGCAAATTCATAACCTGGGAGTAAATACCCTCCTTCTGAAGCAACTGAACAGCATATCTGCTCAAGAGTAGAAGCAGAAGAGGTTGTGCCAGTATTCTCTATCTCATACCTAATAGGTAAAGATGGTGTTTTCATATATACAACATCTAAGTCATTAGCATGTTCAAATTCATAAATAGGTATGAGAACACCTCTAATATTTAAACAAAACCTCACCCTTCCTGACCCCAACCACTGAAAGTCTATAGCTTGAATTTGAGACTTGACTATATCGAGCTTTATCCCAGATGCATTTCTATCCCCTCCAGTTCCATCCATTCTGTCTAGCCAATCTGCTTGAGATACATAAGTTGTAACAGCAGAACCTGTCACAGAAGACCTCTTAAATACTTTTACTGTAGCATCTTCTAAACAAATACCTAAGCCATTAAGATCATCTCCATACATCACAGTTTGCTTCAAGCCAGTCTTTGTAGGGCTTAATACTTGAGTAGTCATTATCAGCTGAGAGTAACCTGGATTGTAAGTAAAATATCTTATAGTCTGCCTTACCACCCTTTGTCCGCTTACGTTACCTACTTTTAGATTTATACTAGATCTGTCATAGTTATAAACAATATCTGCTCCTGTATCATGACTTGTGATTACAGCTGTAGAACCGGGGACTCCTCCTGTTAGGATAGTTATAGTTTCCCCGTCTACGAAATCATTGTTAGAGGTGGAGTAAGTAATGTTACCCGCTCCTACAGCCGTAATAGTCCCTTTCTTGCCTGACGTACCCCCTGAGAAAGTATCTCCAGCTGTGAAAGTTCCAGTTACCGTGCCGTGTACTATTACAGCTCCTGTCAATCTCTCTTCCCAAACAGTTTCCCCTCTCCCTGTTATAGCTTTAAAGTCGAATATGCCAAAAGGCTGAGAGACACGTTGACGGGAGAAGGCGTCTAAAGCAGGGCCGTCTTTAAACTCAATATTAGGCTCCCCTGTATATCCATTCGCTACATCATGTATCTGGACCGTCATACGGAGCCTATAAGACTGACCTTAGCCCCCGTACCTGAAATTGCTGAAATCCTGCCTCTTATATGCTTCCAAGGAGAGTTTGTAGATGAATATCCGTCTGTTACTACCGCTGTACCTAGCGTCAATGAAATAGTACCCAAGGTAATCCAATTGGAATTATCATTAGATCCTTCCACAAGGACTGTGGCAGCTCCAGCACCTGCTGTTGTATTGCCGAAGGCTTGAAAGGTGCGGTCTGGGCGATTATCAAGATACCCTGAATAATCTGTAGAGCTAGAACCTGTTGCTGTTACATCTGAAAATATCGTAAATGTTGTCATTGTTAATCCTTGATTACTTCGTTATTTAGTTTTCTTATACTCTCCTTGTCTATATTGCAAGATTGGATAGCAGCCTTTAACTCTGGGATATAATCAATAATGATGTCACTGCAAGTGGAACCAGAAAATCTTGGAATGTCTGTAGGAATAAGTAAATTTGATGGCGGATTAACATATATAATTCTCTCTTTAATTAATGGTTTATTCCATGCGCAGGCTGTCAAGAATAGAATCAGGCAGCTTAGTGTTAAGGCAGTCCTTAGAAACCCCTTCAGAAATCCCATTTAACCTGTCCTTTTGCTTAGTTTTCTCCAGCGTTAGCTGGTTAATTAGCTTACCCCTAGCTACCCTATTGCTTACCATCTATTCGTCGGTTTTCTCTTGTATTTTCCTGGAGATTTCTGCATTCTGCGCATATGAGTCTATGACCATCTCGTAGGACTGATTCTCAGCCTCTAGGAGCTTGTTATCCTTCTTAAGCATACCTATGTGTAGGTATGTCATAAAAGAAGCAACCAAGATCATCACGGAAGCTCCTGCTATTAATTGTAATTTAAAACTACTGAACATTTTCTTTTCCTTTTGAAATTGTCTCACGATATAACCAAGGTACAAGAATAGTTGTAACGAACGCCCCGTACTCTACAAGATCAGCTGCACCTGAAGTTATAACTGCATATATAAAAGCAACGGTTCCAATCACAAAAGCCATATGTACGAAAAAAAGTGTCTTGCTATTGGTTCCCCTTGCATCTTTCATACTTAACATGATATACTCCTACTTTAAAATTAATGATTGTGAGGTAACGTGGGAAAATTTGTAGATTTAACGGGAATGTCCTTTAATAGGTTGACTGTTATCGAGATGTGTGATAGGGAACCAGGTAAAAGGATACATTGGTTGTGTAAGTGTATATGTGGAAACTATTGTTTGGTCCCATCAAACCCATTAAAAAATGGTCGCACCAAGTCTTGTGGTTGTTTAGCGAATGATTTGACAAGTGCTAGGACTAAAACTCATGGTATGACAGGCACAAGGATATATAAACAATGGAAGGATATGGTATCAAGATGTTTCAACAAGAATAGGTCTGATTTTAAGTATTATGGTGGAAGAGATATTACGGTTTGTAGAGAGTGGTCAGACTCTTTCGAAACCTTTTATAAAGATATGGGGGAGCCACCTAACGGGTATACATTAGATCGGATAAATGTAAATGGCAACTATGAGCCTTCGAACTGTATTTGGGCATCACGCTTGACACAAACTATCAATCGTCGAATACAACATAATAATACATCTGGTGTTTCAGGTGTATCTTATGACAAAAGGATTTCGAAATGGATTGCAGATATCCGTATCAACAACAAGAAGAAATATCTAGGCTCGTTTGAAGACCTCTCCGAAGCGATAGCTGCAAGATATTCTGCTGAAGATTGCCATGAATATTCGATAGAATATATAAGTAGACGCAGTAAGAAGTAAGATATTGAGTACCCCCTTATAGTAAGGGGGTTCAATAATTATTTCAAATTAGTAATCAATATCTCCCACTCATTTCTCTCTTCTAGTTTGTTCATCAACTTATCAAATGCTTTTCTACTGTTCAATACAGCAGGTATTCCATTGATAACTCCTCTGCTTTCACCTGTAGCACAACATCCCCTAAGCTCACTAGCGAAGTTAGCCGGATGCAGCATTATGTATGTGCGACCAGTTACATTAGTAATCTCATACCCCTCATCGTACTTACCACCAGAACTCTTCTTTACCATTGGGCTAAATCTTAACTGTAATTTATATTTACCTTCTGGTATGCAAGACTCCCCTTGTATATTTCCTTTCCAAGGTCTTTCAATTGTATGACAGATAAATTCCCCATCTATATACATCTTTCCAAATGTTTCATTATTTGTAAAAGTATCCCTAATGAGTGATAGAATTGCTGGCACTATGTTACCTCTTTATTATTATCTAGGATTCTGAACCCAGTGAACTATTGCATACCAAATAACTGTTCCTATTCCACTTAAAGCTCCTAATATTCCAGCTGTAGCCAGTTTATCTTTCTGACTTTTCCAGAATTCAGCTCTGTCTTTTCTTACTTGCATCTCGCTCTCGATAAAGTTATCTACTTTAATATTACGCTCTTTAAGGTAATCTAAAGTGAGTTTAATCTCTTTTTGAAAATCTCCATCATTAACTAAGTTACGCTCTAATATATCCCTCATGACAGCAACCTCCCGTTCCGTCTCAGATAGCCTCTCTTCTACTGATCTCATAATTAATCCTTATTAATTAACAAACTTCCCAATTTACCACATTAATCTCTATGTTCGCCCAAGCTATACCATTAATTATTGAAGCGTCATAGATGGTTAGTTTACCTTCGTACTTGCCTACTACTAGGCCTGTAGTTAATCCTATTTCCATTTCAACTATTGTTGCATTAGTAATTAAGCGAATATTTGAATCTACGCCTGTCTCGATACACCAATTGCCAAAAGATAATTCTGCCTTAGTAACAATATTGTTTCCTACTACAGATCCATTTTGGAGAAGCCTCAACTGATCTTTATTATCTCTCCCTACATACGCTGTAAGCGTTGTCATACATACTCCTTTCCAAGTTAGTCAGCTTGATTAGAAGCTGGTGCTCTAAATCAAAGTTTAGATATAGTATAGGTGATACCTGTTTGAGTTAGGCTATAATTATTACCTATACGAATTAATGTAGTTGCGCCTATAGGGTGTGTAAATACATTTCCTGGAACTGAAGTGGATATATCATTAGCATTAATGACACTAATAGTACCTACAACAGAGGTATTTCCTAATAGTGATACACTATCTCCGTTATTGAGGGTAGATATACTTCCGAAATTTGAAACTATCCCTTGTACGCTTATAATATCATTTTGAGTATTAAAACTAATGTTGCCCGCTACAGAAGTGAGACCATCTATACTTATACTATCTGAACTATTAATAACAGATATTGAGCCTGCTACGGTAGAGTTAGCAAGAATGATTATATTATCGCTTGCTGTTGTCAGTTCTACTGTACCAGTAACAGCATCCCCTACACTTCCTTGTATAGCTACAATATCTCCATTATTAATTAAGGATATATTACCTATAACAGCAGGAGTAGCTGAAATAGTAAGGGCGTCTCCAATATTTACAATACCTATAGAAGCTATTACAGTAGTACTTCCAATGATAGATACTACATCCCCAAAATTAAGGATGGATAACTCGCCAGATACTGTGGAAGCACCTTGTGAAGAAACAGCATCTCCTGTATTCAATACTCCTAGAGTACCTACGATAGTAGACATCCCTGAAGCGTTGAGGGTATCCCCTATATTAACTACTGAGATATTACCAACTACCTCTGAACCAACACTGCCTTGTATAACTACATTATCATTACTGTTAGAAACAGATACATCCCCACTTACAGAGGAAGATCCTGTGATTGAAACTACATCATTAGTATTATTAATAGAAATAGTTCCAATCGAGGTAGAAACAGCTGCTACTAACACAGTGTCATTACTATTTACTACAGGCATTTCCCCAATTACAGAAGAGATGGCTTGTGAATTAATGGCATCGTCGTTATTTACTACCGAAGCTTCCCCAATTACAGAAGAGATGGCTTGTGAATTAACGCTATCCCCATTATTTACTACCGAAGCTTCCCCAATTACAGAAGAGATGGCTTGTGAATTAATGGCATCGTCGTTATTGGAAATAGGCACAGTACCATTTACAGAAGAAGATCCGTTAATAGTTACTGAATCACTATTGCTTTGGCAAGCTATACCCCCTGTTACAGAAGTGACGACATTGATAGAAACACTATCATTATTATTTAAAATAGCAGAGTTGCCTATTATTTGAGGCGACCCAGCTAAGGAGGTTATATCTCCTAGATTAGTTATAGAAACAGCCCCCGTTACTCCGCCAGCGACCAAGGCGTAAAACTCCGGGCCTCTATCTATGACGCCGACCACCTTAGATAGAGCTAAACTACGAACATCTACCTCTGTCAGCGCTCTGTTGTAGATCCTGACAGATGCTATCTGCCCTTTAAATGGGTCAACATTGGCAATGTTTGCATTACCTATAACAGTGTTGGCCCCCTGATATAGAGCTGTGCTTGACGTTCTGTCGGTGCCACGGACACCGTTTACCCAAAATGAATACACATCGCCTTTCCTTGATACGACGATATGCGACCATTGATTGAGCGGGACTGTTAATCCGCTCAACTGGTCGGCGCCGTTGAACGCCAGCAATTGCCCAGAGGTAATTTCGATCTCAATAATAAATCGCCCAGCCTGTCCTGTGGCGTGCTGCCCACAGATTGATCTATAGTCGGACCTATCAACAGGTGATACCCACGCCGACACTGCAAAATTAGATGATGCTGGGATTAGCGGAGCGCCAGCAGTGACGTAATTTCCGGTGGCGTCGAATCCGAGTCCTGTGCCGACCCATTTTGGAGGAAGTCCGGCAGCGCCAAATCCGCTCAGTGATGCCGTTCGCGAATACAGCGACAAATCAGCAGCCCTAATCCCCGCGCCTTCCCTAAATGGCCACCATCTCACCAGCCCGTAATTAACGGGGGCTACGGTGTTAGCCAAATTGTACAGTGACGCCGTCACTATGCTATCCCATCTACAGTCGAGTAAAGAACTTGCGCAGCAAATGCCTGTGTAAAGAGTGCTCCATCAATCACAGCTCTGATCCGCATGGCCTCGCTCGGGATTGCTAAGGGCGTGTAAATTTCGGCAGCGTCGTAAATCGTTGACCCTGTTTGAGCGTTGACCAGATTATCCTCCAGCGTGATAGAGACGTTCGCGACGATTGATTTAATGCGCCCCCACTCACTGTTAGCGATTGTGGTGTTGTCAATGTATACGATATCGCCTACTGTCAGATTTGTGGTCGACGCTACTGTGATTACGTTTGTTCCGGCGCTAACAGTACCAGATACCGCCTCAGCCTCGCAAGCCGCGAATGCTGTCGCCAGCACAGCGAAAGGAAACCATGAATTGTCCGCGCTGGCTGACTGAGACGCTTCAAGCCGGATATTTGCACTGGCCCCTGCCGCTGCCGCTGCTCTGCGGCCAAATCTAACAAAAGCTAATCCCCCCATTTTGGTTGATACATCTACCGCAGACCCTATTGATACAGAACTTGCAGCGGTAGAGGCCAGCGCGAATAATGTCTGCCCATTAGTTTTTGAAAATGTAGCCATTACCGCAGACCTCCTATTTCATCCAGCATCACGGGGCCAAAGAATGTCATAGTCCCCGGTGATGCAGTGGTCCCGGTACCTGTAGCCAGTAGCGCCTCTGCCCGCGTAGCTGGACGGTATAGAGTTGCAGCTACTGCCACTGATCCTGCATTTTTGTTGGCGCCGCCAGCTCCTGACGGGAGGGCGGTAAGAGCATCTTGCAGTCCAGCCCGAATATTGGGCTTAGATGGATTTAAAAACCCCTGAGCACCTAGCAGCATCGTCTGCAAATTTTCCTGCTTGCAGCGGCAGATACCTACGCGATTGCCGTAGATCACTGAGCTGTCGGGAACATCTTGAGGTGTAAAATTTGCCCATGTGATTGCGTCAAAAATATCCTGCACTGGAACTGCTGTGCGGTAGACGTAAAATGTTGATGGAGAGACTCTATCCGCATTCAGCCACGCTGCTATCTCTGCGTCACGCCCGTACATCAATGCGTCCGCCAAGGTTGGTTCCGCTGCTATCGCAGAACTCAGTACTAGTTTCTGGGCTGGTGTCATGGCATTATCCCCGATTCCGGTCATTGCTATCTCCTATATATTTTATGTAATTGGTTGCAGGTATGACATCTTGTGCCTTGATTAATAAGTGAATATTCATTTCAACCTGTCCTTTATTATAGATGTCATATCTAAAATAATTAATTCTTTAGTAGCATCTCTTATTACTTCTTTTTTAATTACCTCTGATATCATTATCTGTACACACCCTTTAAAATATAATTTTCTCAACCAATGCCCTTCTTCGTATTCTAAAGGTACATATTCATATATTGTGTACTTATCAGGACTCCAGAAGAAATGAGGCCACCATCCAATATAAGACCATCTCCATGTAATCACCCCTTTATATTTAAACTTCATTATTAAAGCCCATATTAAGCAATTACATCTTACTGGTTCCCATATTTTCATAATGACCTCTTATTCAGTTTAAGGATTACCTTCTGTGATAGTAAAAGAAGTAATAGATACAGGTTGTGTAGCTACTATAGAAGTAGTAACCAGATTCATGTCGGAACCTGAAGTAGCTACATTTCCATCAAATACATGAGTAGTACCGTCAGATTTGACAATACGGAACCAAGAAGCTGTTCCTGTATTATTAGCGCTGGAATCTTGTGTTACAGCATTAGCGGTAAGAACCCCGCCTGAAGCTGCTCCGGCGAAGGGAGTTCCCCCTGTAAGCTCTGCAAGAAGCACTTGAGTAGTGATAGCAGCCCCTGTAGCTGGACGAGTGCCATCGTAGATACGAATTAGTGCTGCATTACCTGCAAAAGTAGTGATAGCATCGAGCTTGCTATTGCGAAGTGTTACGTTATATCCTGCTGCCATGTTTATTTCCTTTGAGCCTAACGGCTCCATTATAGAAAGCTGTAAAATAAATTTTTAAATATGAAAATAATTCTAACTTTCTAAGCTATTGACTTTTTTCAATCTAAGAAGATTGAAAAATTGACTAAACAACCTACTGAAGTACCACTAAGGTCGCGGGTATAAAGATGAAAATAATTCGGGTTTATGATAGTAGAATTTACAATCTTGCCAATTGTATCTACAGTGCTGCATAGAATTGTCATATCTACAGTATTTAAATTATGAGTGATTCTAACTTCACCTGTACCAATAAGAGAAGCTGACCACCCTGAGGGTAATCTAAGGGATGGTGTTCCCGATGTTTGTATTCTGCCGTGGAACACATTATTTGAATGTAAGAGCAGCGACCCCACGCCAGCGGACGCAGCAGTTAAATCAATATAAGCTCCTCTAAGGCTGCCACCACTCTCGAATAACCTTACATTATTGCCACTCACGTCTACGATTACATCGCCCACTAATGTGGTCCCACTGGCAGGTGCGGCGAGGTGAAGTTCTCCGCCTTCAGATCCGCCTTTCCCGGCCAAGATCAGGACATAATCCTGTGCTACACGAAGTTTTTCCCCA